>BNJS01004005.1_pt1 | contig 144634 bp, 185 predicted proteins | sample 8540461 | NCBI WGS metagenome assembly BNJS01 (sample SAMD00202454, study PRJDB9452) | human saliva metagenome | isolation source: human saliva | place: Japan | reverse complement strand
TATAAGTTATAGTACCATCACCATTGCTTACAGCAGTTCCGTTAGCTGGTTTGCGATGGTATAGCTTACCGTTACAGTTGTACTGCTAGTTACTCCTACTGTTACCGGTGTATTGATACGAGTATAAGCCGTTACATCGTTGGTATCTGGTGCATCAGTTACGGTACCCGATACCGTGATAGTTACTACCCTGTATCGCAGCTGGTAGAGTGTAGCAGTCGTACATATCTTATAAGTAATCGTATAAGTACCTGATGGGGTTCCTGCTGGTACGGTCACTACCCCTGTATTAGGATTAAGCGTTGGTACAGTAGCACCTGGTGCTTTAGGAGTAGCTGGTATAGTAACCGTAATGCTTACATTACCTCATTACCTGCTGTAGCCGATTGAGTACCTACCCTATCATTGGTCAATATATTGCCCACTGTGGTGGTAGTAGTATCGGTATATACCATATCATCGGGGGTTATCACTGGCACATTTGGTATAGTAATAACTACTGCCTCTGGAGTACAAGCTGTTGGAGTAGCTGTTGTACAAACATCGTAGGTTATAGTATAAATACCTGGTGGGGTTCCTGCTGGTATAGTTACCCTTCCGTTGTTAGCATCCAGACTTGGCACTACAGTTCCGGTAGGGTGTACTAGTAATATTGATTACCACATTACCACCTGTACCTGTTGTAGCCGATTGGGTACCTACTGTATCATCGTCTAATATACTTGGTGTGGTAACCGTAGCGGTGCCGGTATAGGTAAAGGCATTAGGCGTTACCACTGGCACATTGCCTACTGCTATAGTAGCAATGCTTGTTACACAATGATCCGGATTCAACACTTCGCATACAATATAAGTAACAGTATGTATACCTGTCGGTGTACCTGCTGGTACTCTAAATCCACCTGAAGTAGTAGTTTGAATACCTACTGGCAGATTGCCAAAAGTAATCGTTACTGACTGACTGCTTGGCGTATGTCCGTCTATAGTTACTGTTTCTAACACACTGCTAGTAGTACCACCTACAGTAGCATCAGGAATAGCATAAGTGCGTGGTGTTACGCTGAGGTTTGGCGTACCTATCACTAAAGTAGTGCTATAAGTATGACAGTTATTATTAGCATTAAGAGTTTCACATACTGTATAATAGATAGTGGTGTTAGTAGCTGGTGTTCCTGGTGCTACTACCAACTGTCCGTTAGTATTGCTAGTTACTCCTGCAGGCAAGCCACTGAAAGTAATCGTTACCGACTGACTGTTAGCTGGCTGTCCGTTAAGGCTAACCCCTGTCAGTACTGAGCTGGTAGTGGTACCGCCTTGTGCGCCGTTGGCTACTGTTAGGGTAGTAACCGGAGTAACGGTTAATACGCCGCCACCTATAGTGATAGTACTAGTTACTGTGGTACGGTGACCGCTATTAAGTGCCTCGCAGATAGTATAACTTACGGTATAAGTACCTGCTGGAGTGTTAGGAGCCACATTTACAGTACCGTCATTATTACCTGTTGCTCTTGGTGGCAAAGTATTCCAAGTAATAGACACTGTGTTAGGAGCTGGATTGCTGTTGCCATTGAGTACTACTCCTGTCAATACACTTGGTGTAGAAGTGCCGCCGATAGTACCATTAGGCACTGTCATGGGAGTAGGAACTACTATCATAGAGCCATTGCCTACAGTTATGGTACTGCTAACAGTCTTACAATTGCTGTTTGCTGTTCAAACGTTCGCAAACAGTATATGTTACGGTATAAATACCTGCTGAGGGTATTTGCTGGAACGGTAACAGTACCGCTGTTAGTACCTGTAAATCCTGGTGGCAAGCTGTTCCAAGTGATGGTTACCGAGTTGGTATTTACGGGTTGCCGTTTATCTTCACTCCAGTTAATACATTGTTACTGAAGTACCTCCTGTAGCTCCATTAGCCACTATCAAATTAGTTGGCGTTACTGTTAAGCTACCTCCACCTATAGTAATTTGTGAAGTAACTGATTGACAGTTGCTGTTGCCGTTAAGGCGTTCGCAAAACAGTATAACTAATTGTGTAAGTACCTGCTGGGGTATTAGGTGCGATGGTTACCGTACCGCTCGCATTACCCGCTAGCATTTGGTGGCAAGCTGTTCCAAGTGATGGTTACTGAAGCCGTATTCACCGGATTACCATTTATCTTCACACGGTAAGTACTGTGCCGGTAGTAGTACCTACTTGTGTACCATTATGGTGTGTTAAATTAGTTGGTGTCGCTGTTAAGCTACCTCCACCTATGGTAATTTGCGAAGTAACTGATTGACAGTTGCTGTTGCCATTGAGGCGTTCGCAAACAGTATAGCTAATTGTGTAGTACCTGCTGGGGTATTGGGGGCGATGGTTACCGTACCGCTCGCATTACCCGTAGCATTTGGTGGCAAGCTGTTCCAAGTGATGGTCACTGAAGCCGTATTCACCGGATTACCATTTATCTTCACGCCAGTAAGTACTGTGCCGGTAGTTGGTACCGCCTTGTGTACCGTTAGGGTATTGTTAAATTAGTTGGTGTTGCCGTTAAGCTACCTCCACCTACAGTAATTTGCGAAGTAACTGATTGACGAGTTGCTGTTGCCGTTGAAGAGCTTTCAAAACAGTAGTAGCTAATGGTGTAAGTACCTGCTGGGGTATTAGGGGCGATAGTTACCGTACCACTCGCATTACCCGTAGCATTTGGTGGCAAGCTGTTCCAAGTGATGGTTACCAGCCGTATTCACCGGATTACCATTTATCTTCACGCCGGTAAGTACTGTGCCGGTAGTTGTACCGCCTTGTGTACCGTTAGGGTGTGTTAAAGTAGTTGGTGTTGCCGTTAAGCTACCTCCACCTACAGTAATTTGCGAAGTAACTGATTGACAGTTGCTGTTGCCATTGAGGCTTTCGCAAACAGTATAGCTAATGGTATAAGTACCTGCTGGGGTATTAGGGGCGATGGTTACCGTACCGCTCGCATTACCCGTAGCATTTGGTGGCAAGCTGTTCCAAGTGATGGTTACTGAAGCCGTATTCACCGGATTACCATTTATCTTCACGCCGGTAAGTACTGTGCCGGTAGTTGTACCGCCTTGTGTACCATTAGGGTGTGTTAAATTAGTTGGTGTTGCCGTTAAGCTACCTCCACCTACAGTAATTTGCGAAGTAACTGATTGACAGTTGCTGTTGCCATTGAGGCTTTCGCAAAACAGTATAGCTAATGGTATAAGTACCTGCTGGGGTATTAGGGGGCGATGGTTACCGTACCGCTCCGCATTACCCGTAGCATTTGGTGGCAAGCTGTTCCAAGTGATGGTGACTGAAGCCGTATTCACCGGATTACCATTTATCTTCACGCCGGTAAGTACTGTGCCGGTAGTTGTACCGCCTTGTGTACCGTTAGGGTGTGTTAAATTAGTTGGCGTTGCCGTTAAGCTACCTCCACCTATAGTAATTTGCGAAGTAACTGATTGACAGTTGCTGTTGCCATTGAGGCGTTCGCAAACAGTATAGCTAATTGTATAAGTACCTGCTGGGGTATTAGGGGGCGATAGTTACCGTACCGCTCGCATTACCCGTAGCATTTGGTGGCAAAAGTATTCCAAGTGATGGTTACTGAAGCCGTATTCACCGGATTACCATTTATCTTCACGCCAGTAAGTACTGTGCCGGTAGTTGTACCGCCTTGTGTACCGTTAGGGTGTGTTAAATTAGTTGGTGTTGCCGTTAAGCTACCTCCACCTACAGTAATTTGCGAAGTAACTGATTGACAGTTGCTGTTGCCGTTGAGGCTTTCGCAAACAGTATAGCTAATCGTATAAGTACCTGCTGGGGTATTAGGGGCGATAGTTACCGTACCGCTCGCATTACCCGTAGCATTTGGTGGCAAAGTATTCCAAGTGATGGTTACTGAAGCCGTATTCCATTTATCTTCACGCCGGTAAGTACTGTGCCGGTAGTTGTACCGCCTTGTGTACCGTTAGGGTGTGTTAAAGTAGTTGGTGTTGCCGTTAAGCTACCTCCACCTACAGTAATTTGCGAAGTAACTGATTGACAGTTGCTGTTGCCGTTGAGGCTTTCGCAAACAGTATAGCTAATCGTATAAGTACCTGCTGGGGTATTAGGGGCGATAGTTACCGTACCGCTCGCATTACCCGTAGCATTTGGTGGCAAAAGTATTCCAAGTGATGGTTACTGAGCCGTATTCACCGGATTACCATTTATCTTCACGCCGGTAAGTACTGTGCCGGTAGTTGTACCATCGCCTTGTGTACCGTTAGGGTGTGTTAAAGTAGTTGGTGTTGCCGTTAAGCTACCTCCACCTACAGTAATTTGCAAGTAACTGATTGACAGTTGCTGTTGCCGTTGAGGCTTTCATAAACAGTATAGCTAATTGTGTAAGTACCTGCTGGGGTATTAGGGGCGATAGTTACTGTACCCTCTGCACTACTCGTAGCATTTGGTGGCAAGCTGTTCCAAGTGATGAGTTACTGAAGCCGTATTCACCGGATTACCATTTATCTTCACACCGGTAAGTACTGTGCCGGTAGTAGTACCTACCTAGTGTACCATTAGGGTGTGTTAAAGTGGTTGATGTTACAGTCAAGCTGCCAGTGCCTATTACCAAAGTACTTGTTACTATTTGGCAATTATTAGTTGGGTTCAGCTTTTTCGCATACTTTGTAAGTAACAAGAGTGTTTGTAGCTGGAGTGCCCGCTGGTATCACGATACGTCCTTGTGTATCGGTAGTAACGCCTGCTGGCAGACCGCTAAAGGTTATCGTTACTGAGTTGGTATTTGTTACCACATTACCGTTGAGTCTTACTCCGGTAAGTACGCTGCTAGTAGTACCTCGTTAGCTCCATTAGAAACCGTAAGCGGTGTTACAGGTGTTACGGTCCAAGCTGCCAGTACCTGTACCAAAGTACTTGTTACTATTTGGCAATTATTAGTTGGGTTCAGCTTTTCGCATACTCTGTAAGTAATAAGAGTGTTTGTAGCTGGAGTGCCCGCTGGTATCACAATACGTCCTTGTGTATCGGTAGTAACGCCTGCTGGCAGACCGCTAAAGGTTATCGTTACTGAATTAGTATTTGTTACTACATTACCGTTGAGTCTTACTCCGGTAAGTACGCTGCTAGTAGTACCGCCGTTAGCTCCATTAGGAACCGTAAGCGGTGTTACTGGCGTTACTGTCAAACTACCGGTACCTATTACCAACTGGTATTTACCGTCTTACAGTTGTTATGACCTGCTGTTTCGCATGCTGTATAACTAATAGTATGAGAGCCTGCAGGGGTGTTAGAGCTACTATCAGACGACCACCAGTAGTGCTGGTTACCCCTGCTGGCAAACCACTAAAGGTTATCGTTACTGAGTTCGTGCTTGGACTACCGTATTTCCTAACGTGATGTTAGGCACTACACTGCTGGTAGTACCACCAATGCCCCATTAGGTACGCTAAGGGTAGTTGGTGTAACGGTAAGCGTCATAGTAGCAAAGCTGATAACACGTGTAGCAGTTACTACATTACCGAAAGGATCGGTAGTTCTAAAGGTTACGGTTACAGCCCCGCCTACATTACATAGGTTAGGCGGATAAGTATAGTTATGGGTTACAGTAGCCGTACCGCAAGTACTTGTAGCGGTAGCCGAAGCTATCCAGCTGCTGATAGTAGCCGAAGCCGTTGGCGCACTACATATCACGCTCAAGTTCGCTGGCAAGGTAAGCGTTGGCGTTGCTACATCACCCTTAGTAAGGGTAGCGGTTACTGAAGTAGTACAAGCTGGTAGTTTTTGAGTAACTACTATATCGTCTACCGCCAAATCATGACCGCCAGGTACCGCATTGAGCATACGTACTACTATATAGAGTGAGGTTAGGCTACCTACTTGAGCAGCCGTAACAGGCAAGGTTTGTACATGCCAACTATTAGCATTGACAGAATGTGGTACGGCAAACGTAGTTGTTTCAGTAATAAGAGCCCCATATATCTTGTCATAAACTGCCAACTGCACTTGTGGTTCTCCCCCTGAGTAGTTTACTAAGTTGAAGAACGCAGCCGAAAGAGTTAGTGGCTGATTAGGTAATACATTTACCTTACGTACATAAATATCTTGTATGGGTATAGTATTAGGATTGACAAAAAACATTCTACCATTAGTTTTGCCTGAATGGTCATTAGGCATTTGCCAAGTAGTATTATCTATTAGATAAGGTGCTATTGTATATTCTTCCATTTGCAAGCAAATAGCTGTAGCATGTGTATGTCCTTGTCCATTGGCATTATAAGCTGTATATGTTCCTGGTTTATTAGTACTAAAATACAAATTCTTAGCAGTATATGGGCTCTTTACTGCATCATAAAGCGTTGTACCAGCCCCAAAATCTTCATTAAGCAAGGTAATAGTATTGCTTACCGCTTGATAGCTAATACTTACTGTATAAGTTTTGCTCTAAATCTAACCCTGTAAAGGTAGCGGTAGTACTAGTATAAGTAGTGCTACCCAAAGTGTAAGTGTAAGTAAAGCCGGTAGTAGCCGTTGGGGTTACAGTTAGGGCTCCCTTACCTGTTGCACAATCGTGGGTTTTGCTAACAGTAAAGGCAGGAATATCTTGCCCTGTTGGCGTAATAGTCTTGGTAGCCGATACTATCTGTCCACAAGCTTTTGGTATCTGATAAACCATAATATCATCTATACGAAATCATCTCCCCAACCTCCTGAAGCTGTTGAACCATTAGAACGAAACTCTATAGTAAATTCAGTATATTACCAGAATTAAGCGTACCTTCTTTCAACTTCCAATTACTCAACCCTCCATTACAATCTGAGTTATCAACTTCTCCTATTTCTGAAGAAGCTATTATAGTACCATTATTAGCTACTAATTGTACCTTGATATTAGGTTTTAGAAGCATGGCCATGAGAAGGGTGAAGCTCCTTGTCTTTTATTAAATAAGTTTAGAATATAAAATTCATATTTAATCTCAAATTAGGACTAACATTTTTACTTTCTTCTTATAGAAAAGATCTCCATTAGGCGATATAGTTTTAGCATCTGCCATAAAGAATAAACCTTGTGAATCTGTTCCTGCAGAAGTATGGTCTTGTACAGGTACCCATATAGAGTTGCAGTTAAGAGGTGAGCCTCCTGCCATAAAAAGTTAGAGTTACCACTGATAATACCGTAAGCTCCTTGGTTGAGGCACATTTAACCTTCCTGGTCTAAACACATCACACGTTAGAAAGTAACTCCTGCATCTAAACATTTATCAGGTCCACTACCAAAAGTCTCTTTTAATAACATCACCGGTGAAGGCGCATCCTATACTCGTACTGTATACTTATTGAGTGTGTGCCACTTGCTACATTTGTATATAGGTAAGTAGTAGTATAAGCTGCTCCGTCTAAGCTATAGAGGTATTTAAGCGCAGGGTCTGGGTTTGCTACTCCTACATTTAAAATAGCCTTACCATCGCAAGCGTAGAACACCTCTGTTTTAATAGTAGGTTGAGCTAATACTGCTGGTACTGTTACGCTCATATCGTATTGGCAGCTATTGCCTGTACCAACTGCGCGTACTGAAACTGTATGGGTGCCAGCAGCTAACCAACCAGTATTAGTAGCTACCCAAGTGCCATCAAAATTGTATTCATAAGCACCTGTACCTCCTTGTATATTGGTGATAGTTACTTCTGCTTTTGCTTGCATTGGCACCTGTACCGCAGCCTATTAACCTAGTAACGCCCGCAAAGGCTTGCGTTACCTTAGGCGCTACGGTAGCGGTAAGGGTAGTAGTACAAACCTCATGACTTGCGTTACCAATATATCATCAATAGCAAAGTCGTTAGAACCTTCAGAATTTTCTTCATTAATAAAGTTTAGTTCTAAGTCTCTAGCGTTTACAGGTGGAGTAAAAGTAAAAGTAACTTTTCCAGTCAGTATCACTAGTATTACCTATAACAGAATATGTTGATGAAGTGTGAACAGTTGAATTAGTAGCTTTATTAACAAGAGTTACCTTTTATTGCAGGCAAAAGCAACCGTTGAATTTTGATTAATATTATAAGCATAATATTCTACAGTAACAGGTTTATTAGCTTCTACCCTAATATCTTGTTTATAAAAGTTTTATTCGCATTAGCCCCATAGTTAAAGGCTAAATAACGTCCTTGCCCATCAGCACTATTGGTATGATCTTTAGGAGAACGCCAATTCCAGGTGTTCATCTGTGTTAGATTATTAACATTAGCTACCTGATAATGCCCTTCTGCAAGTATATCAGCAGGATAACCATAAAGTACATCTTTACAAACAAAAGGCTTAGGCACCACTGTTTCAGGCAATCTATAAGGAGCCCCTGAGCCAAAATCTTCTTTAAATATTACTTTCGCTCCTGTATACTGAGAAGTAAGCGTAGAGTATGTACCCCCACCGCTACATTATTAAAGGTATTGTTACTACCAGCCGTACCATTGTCTAATTTATAGGGTATATGTATAACCTGTAGTAACTGATGGAGTTACTTTTATAGTAGCATTATTAGCAGCACAGTTATAGGTTACTGTAGTAGAGTAGGTATTGGTATTAGTTACCACATTTACAGGCACATCAACTGTTTGCTCGCAAATAGCAGTAGGTTGAGTAACCAACACATTATCAAGGGCTATATCATTACCTATTCCTCCATTAAGACTATCTCCATACATTCTTACTACAAATACCAATTCAGAATAACTACCACTTATATTAGCAGTAACATTTTATCGGGTACCATTTATCGGCATCTGTAGTAGCTGTTGGTACATTAAAATAGTATGACCTAAAAAGTGGAGCAGTACCTGCTTGTGCATCTGTTTCGTTAGCATAAATATCAAGGGTAACTCTTACTGTATAACCAGAATTATAAGAGGATTTTACCGCATTGAAAAGATAGGCAGAAAAAGTTCACAGGAGTATTAGGTTTTTACTTTCGCCTTTCTAGTATACAAATTCTGATTGATAGTAGCAGCATCATAATACAAATAACGACCATTAGCTTTACCATCTTTATCATTAGGATAAAGCCAAACACCAGTACTACCTTCTGTATCTGCATCGGCTTTAGTCGCTACAGTATAGCAAGCGTCATTAGTCAAATTCACTCCAGTCAAAACAGTACCGTCAGAGCTTCACCTGTGTACCATTCAGAGGAGCAAAGTTCATAGTAGAAATAGCATAGTTACTACGTACTGCTTTAGGGTCGCCTGCTTCTTTTTGTCCCAAAAATCGTCAAAGAAAACAATATCTCTTTCCGAAGTAGGCTGCGTATATTTTTACTGTAATAGTATGCTGCCCTACTGCTAAATCCCTAAAATAAGGGCTATTATGAGTATTACCTCCATATGTATAGGTATAGTTATATGTGCCTTGGTTATTGGTAAGGGCGTACATCAGCTGTACCATTACAATTATACGTAATAGTAGGCGTAAAAGTAGGTGCCACCTTAGCTGGTACTGTGATTGGTAGCTTATAGGTTCTAGACCCTTTAGTCACCGTAACAGTGTGCGTACCGGCAGGCAACCAAGCCGTACTACCGCTTTGAGCACTTGCATTAGCTCCAAAATTATAGCTATAGCCAGTGCCATCGTGTATTACCTGTATTTGGGCTTTATTAGCTTCAGTTCCTGTACCGCACCCTATCATCTTAACAATCCCACACGAGGGGTAGCTTCTGAATGGGTCTGCGCCTTTATTGGTACAGAGGCAAAAAGAAAAAAACGCTAATAGCCACAAGAGCAATAACTGCATTGTTAGATTCTTTTTCATTGTCTTTTTATTGTTTTACTTTATATTATAGCTAAAAAAATATTGTTTTACTTTTTAGGGTGCAAATATACAACTTTCTTATGAAATAGAAAAAAATTTTTATCTAAAAATATACTCGCCCATTCCACCATGAAGTGCAATTTTTTTCAGATTACTTTCTGATAGAATAAATCTTTAGGCTTTTTAAACATTAATACTTTTCTTGGTCTATTATTAATTTTATATTGATATTTTTATCTCTTGGTTTGTAACATCTTTAAAATCAGTTCCTTTAGGAATATATTGTCTTACAAGACCATTAGTGTGTTCACTAAGACCTTGCTCCCAAGAACTATAAGAATGAGCAAAGAAAATTGGTATTCCATTTCTTCTACAATACCCTACAATTTGCTCAACAGACCACTATTCTTCACAGATATACTTAATAACAAGAACTTTCATTTCTTTAGTAAATTTACGTTCTTTTTCTAAAAACGTTCTTTACGCTCTTCTGAGACTTCCAGATCACATAGCCTCTCACCCGAACATTAAGCGAACGTTAAGCGAACGATGAGCGAAGAATTAGCGAAGGATAAACATCTTACAAACGCCCTCCCACTCGTCCCACCTGTCCCACCTGTCCCACATCTCTGCCCGTGCGGCTCGCACTCCCACCTGTCCCACTCGTCTCCACCTGTCCCTCGTCTCACCTGTCCCACCTCGTCTCACCTGTCCCACTCGTCTCACCTGTCCCACTCGTCTCACCTGTCCCACTCGTCTCACCTGTCCCACTCGTCTCACCTGTCCCACTCGTCTCACCTGTCCCACTCGTCTCACCTGTGCCACATCTCTGCCCGTGCGGCTCGCACTCCCACCTGTCCCAAACCTCCCATCAACAAATCGTCTCATCGACAAATTGGCAAATCGCCTCATCGGCAAATCATCAAATTTGCTTGTTTGCTAATTAATTACTACCTTTGCATTTAATTCAATAAAACAAATGAACACCATAGACCAATATAACTCGGTAATCGACAAATGTCGCTCGCTTTTTATCAATAAGATGAAAAGACTACGGCAGTGCGTGGCGCATCTTGCGCTTGCCTTCCCTTACCGACCAGCTCTATATCAAAAGCCCAGCGCATTCGCGGGTTGCAAGAAAAATACTGAACACAAAAATAGACGAAGACGAAACGGCTGAGTTTATTGGCATTATCAACTATGCCCTAATGGCTCTCATTCAAATAGAAAAAGGCATAGCCTCTCAACCTGACCTAAGCCTTGCAGAGGCAACCGCCTTGTACGACCAAAAAGTAACTGAAGCACGCAGCCTAATGGAGGCTAAAAAAACCACGACTATGGCGAGGCGTGGCGAGATATGCGTGTGAGTTCCCTCACCGACCTTATCCTACAGAAGCTCCTACGCGTCAAGCAAATAGAAGACAACAAGGCAAAACCCTCGTAAGTGAGGGGATAGAGGCTAACTACCAAGATATGGTCAACTATGCCGTATTTGCTCTTATCCATCTGACAACTAATACCTAACATAATGGAAACCAAAATATCTGTAATAGGCGGAGGTAGTTGGGCTACTGCCCTTGTTAAAATCCTTACCGCCAATATCGACCAAGTGTGCTGGTATATGCGCAACGAGCAGTCCATTGAGCACATCAAAGCTACCAAGCACAACCCTAATTACCTAAGCGATGTACACCTAAACATCAATAAACTACACCTCACCAGCCACCTCGATGAGGCGGTAGCCTTTTAGCGATTACATCATCTTTTGTATCCCTTCGGCTTTCTTAAGCGATGAGTTAAGCAAACTCACCCTACCCTGACCGATAAAACTATCTTTTCAGCTATCAAAGGTATAGAACCCAAAAAGCGGACTGATAGTAGGCGAGTATTTCAACAAAATACACCACGTACCCTATGCCCAAATAGGCATTATAGCAGGGCCTTGTCACGCCGAAGAGGTAGCCCTCGAGCGCTTGTCATACCTCACTATTGCCTGCCTCGATGAGGGAAAGCGCGCTTTATGGCGGGGCGATGAGTCGCCATTATGTGAAGACGAAAATATCAGACGATGTTATTGGCATAGAGTATGCTGCGATGCTGAAGAATATCTACGCCTTAGCTGCGGGTATAGCCCCACGGATTAGGCTATGGCGACAACTTCCAGAGTGTGCTGATGAGCAATGCCATTCGCGAGATGCGTCGCTACATCAAGCATATTTACAAGATAAAGCGCAACATCAACAATTCCGCTTACTTAGGGCGACCTATTAGTAACCTCGTACTCACTTTTCAGTCGCAATCGTATGTTTGGTACGATGATAGGCAAAGGTTACACCGTGAAGAGCACAATGGCGGAGATGAATATGGTGGCCGAGGGTATTACGCCACTAAGAGTGCTTACCTTATCAATAAAAACCAAGAAAAACCCAGTCGCACCCCTATACTCGATGCCGTATACAAGGTGCTATACGAAGGCAAAAGAGCTAAAACAGAATTTGCTGAACTCACAGCAGAACTCGATTGATTTGGCAATTAAAGAATATGAAGAACAACACTTACACAATACAATGAAGCTCAACTCAATAAAAATAGGGAATACCGCTATTTATTTGAGTGAAAAGAATACTGAATTTGTCAAAAAAACAAAGTTTCTAAAATTACTGTATATTTTAGATGAGCTTTCTATTAAGCAATCAGAATTCCATTCTTAAATTTAGATTATAAAGTATGGAAATTTGGTCCTGTAGCCGAACCTATTTTTATTGATTTATCATCAGAAATGAGCCTTTTAGCTCCATTTATAAAAAAGTAATCAAAAAGGACACTTATCAGCTAAAAAGCCTTTTAAAGATGATGAATTTTCAGATAATGACATAGAATTATTAGACGAAGTTATTAAGAGCTTTGGCAATAAAACAGCCAAAAGAATTAGTTGCTTATACACATAACGAAGAGTCTTTATGGAATAAGACTGCCAAAAGAAAATAAGGTGTTAAACCTTTTTGAAAAATGAAACCATAAACAGTACCAACCTTTATCTTAATTTAGCTGATTTAGTAGCCAATGACCCACAAAAAAGCTATTTATGAAGATTATATCGAACAGTTTTAAAAATGTTTACAGAAAGAACCATTATATATTTCACTCCTTTTTACTTTAAAAAAATGGAAATACAGCTAAGAACAAATATTTTGTAGTACTAAAAAAATATTGATAACAAAAAGTATTCTTGCTTCTTTACCTACTAGTAAAGATTATATCCCTGAGAAATTGGTAATTGAACAAGGTTGTATAGAATGCGAAAGTAGTAACCTCAATTGTTTTGTACTCTCTCCTTCTACTAAAAATCACAGAAGACGGAAAAATGTTTCAGTGTTTCTACTTATTTATACGGACATCTATTAGATGAGTACTCTATAGATACATTAACAGAACTTTACCCTTATGAAGCCTCTGATTACCAGATATGGGGACAAATGAAAATATCATTATTTAACGATCTTATTGAATGCTTAAAAACTCGAAATCAGTAAAGAGAAAAATACAAAAAAATACTATAATCAATTAGCCGATTTGCCAATTAACTAATTTACTAATTAATTTTATGTTTACAGGAATTATAGAAGAAATAGGCGAGGTAGTACGCATAGTGCGCGAGGGTGCTAATCTGCATCTTTTCGTGAAGTGTACTTTTACTAAAGAACTGAAGATTGACCAAAGTGTGGCGCACAATGGCGTATGTCTAACAGTGGTAGCTACTGACGGCGATGTGTATCAAGTAACAGCCATAGCCGAGACTTTAGCCAAAACCCACTTAGGAAGTCTGCAAGCAGGCGATATTGTAAATTTAGAACGCGGTATGCTGCTAAACACGCGCTTAGACGGACATATAGTGCAAGGCCACATCGACCAGACCGCTACTTGTACTGCCATAAAAAGAAGAAGGTGGCAGCAAGCGCTTTAGCTTCGCTTACGACCCCTCAACTGGCAATGTAGTGATAGAAAAGGGTCTGTAACCGTTAATGGGGTGAGCCTAACAGTGGTAGATGCCACTCGCGATGGTTTTTCGGTAGCCGTTATCCCCTACACTTTAGCGCATACCAATTTGCACCGCTTAGCAGTAGGCAGTGTTGTAAATTTAGAATTCGATGTTATCGGGAAGTATGTAGCGCGCTTGGGCAGCAGCGGTAAGTCGTTGTAGTATAAGGCTGCGCACCTCTTCGCGTAGCGCGTCTTTATCGTCAAGAGTTTTACCTTCGGTAGAAGTGGGCGGCAGTATATCTACGCGCATTCGCCCTGTACTACCGGCAAAGAAACGAAACGGGAAACGCTTTTTAGTATCGTAAAGCACCATAGGCACTATAGGTATCTGGCACTGAATAGCGATGCGAAAGCACCATCTTTGAAGTTATCGAGTACTATACTCTCATCATCAGGCACGCCTCCTTCGGGGAAGATGCAGATACTCAATCCGCTTTGTATGCGCTGTAGAGCGTGTTTGTATACCTCACGCCTACTCTGCGGATTTTTGCGGTCTACTAATATAGCCGCGCGTTTGTAGAAATAACCAAACAGAGGTAGTTTAGCCAATTCCTTTTTGCCTACAAACACAAACGGATTTTTGCTGCAATAAAGCATCAGCATAATATCCATCATACTGCAGTGGTTAGCCACCAACATGTAGCTATGGTGGTCGTTAGTTACGGCAAATGCCCTCCTGAGTCTGGGGTAAAAGCCCATAGCGTAGAGAATAGGGGTAGCCCATAGCTGTCGCGCTACCCAATAGAGTGCCGGATACCAACGCTGACGAGCGGTAAGCACCAAGAGTAGCGGCAGCAGTAAAAGAATCAAGCTGGTTACTACTACATAGAACCAGCTTTTTCCATATTATCCAAAAAAGTATTTAAGTACTTTCATTTCTTCATTACATTAGTCCCCACCACAATTTCCAAGGAAGACGCGAGAGCACCAACACGAAAAGCAATACCGTAGAAAAGCGCTATTTTGGCGAACTTAGCACGAGATGTATCTTGCTTTTTGTGTTTTGACCAGCCAATAGTAATAAGCACTACCGCAGTAATCATTATTAGAGGGTGTTCCAAAAGCAAAAGACGCAACAGACTGGTTTTCATCACCATCTTGCCCTCTTGCCACGATGCTAAAAAGCGGCGTAAGCACATAGAGCAATAAGCCTAATAGCAGCTGTATATGGGCAAAAATAGAGCGAACAACCCTAAGCGTAGGTCTTTCACCTGATAAGTTTCTTTTTTAGTGAAATAGCCAATAAGTGCATTGGTTGTAGACAAAAATAGTACCACTAGCACTATGTAAGCACTCAGCGAGTGCACTTCTTTAATTAATTGATACATAACGTTTTTTTATAAAATTGAGCGCAAAAATACAAATCTTTTTTTATTTTATGCGGTATCTTCAAGTATTTTTCGTACTTTTTGCCTCTCTGATTAGACATTAGTCGTTAGTCGCTAGCCGTTAGAAAGCGACTCTATTCTAGCGACTAGGGACTAAAGACTAGCGACTAAACACTAGCGACTAGCGACTAAACACTAAACACTAAGAACCAATATATGAAAGAACAAGTATTTGCCCTACACGTGGCAACCCGCAACAACCTACTAAACTACTTAGAAAAATGTAACGCCTGAAAAAAATTGGCACAAATACCAGCTGGTTTCCACAATAGCATCTGGTGGAATATCGCCCATTGCGTAGCTACACAGCAGATATTGTGCTACAAACTCTCTGGGGTCAAACCCGTAGTGCCTGAGGCTTTTTATAGAAACTTACAAAAAGGTACTTTCCCTGACGGACACGTACCCACTGCTGACGAAATACAAGAGTTGCGCGCACTGCTTATCAGCACCCAAAAGCAGCTACAAGCCGACTATGAGCGAGGCGTATTTGCGAACTTTACTCCTTACACCACCAGCTACGGCTATGCGCTCACTTGTATAGAAGATGCTATCCATTTCAACAATACCCACGAGGAATGCACCTGGGGTAGTGATTGCTTTAAACTATTTCGCTAAATGATAGAAGACAAAACACCCCACCGCACCCAGCTAAGCGATTTGGGAGAATTCGGACTTATAGACCGCCTAACAGCAGGTTTTGAAGCAAAGCAACCTTCTACCCTCAAAAGTGTAGGCGATGATGCTGCTGTAATCAATTTTAAGGATAAAAAGCGGTCATCTCAACCGATTTGCTCATCGAGGGCGTCCATTTCGACCTCAGCTACGTACCGCTGAAGCATTTGGGCTACAAGGCTGTAAGCGTAAATGTGTCGGACATCTACGCGATGAATGCCCGTGCTACCCAAATCACCGTTTCGATAGCTGTTTCTAATCGTTTCCCGTTAGAAGCCTTAGAAGAGCTCTACGCGGGTATACGCTTGGCTTGTAAGCGTTATGAGGTAGATTTGGTAGGAGGCGATACCACCTCTTCTACTCGCGGACTCATCATCTCGGTTACTGCCATAGGCGAAGCAGATGAGCAAGACCTCGTATACCGCAATGGCGCTAAAGAAAACGACCTTATCGTGCTAACAGGCGACATTGGGGGCTTATATGGGCTTGCAGATATTAGAGCGCGAGAAAGCGGTCTTTCAGGTAAATCCAAACTCGCAGCCTGATATAGAGATGTATTCGTATATTTTAGAACGACAACTCAAGCCCGAAGCCCGCAAAGACATTCCACCATTGCTAAAAGAGTTAGGGCGTAAAACCTACCGCTATGATGGACGTAAGCGACGGATTATCATCTGAAATACTGCATATCTGCACCCAATCAGGGGTAGGTTGCAGACTGTACGAAGACAAAATACCCCTCGACCCACAAGTGATAAGCACCTGCGAGGAGTTTAATTTAGACAGTACCACTATTGCGCTAAGTGGCGGTGAGGGACTACGAATTGCTCTTCACCATAAAAGCAAGCTGATTACGACAAGATAAAAGGCAATCCGCACTTTAGCGTAATTGGTTACATCACCGATAAGAGCGAAGGAGTAAACCTCATCACCCGCTCAGGGCAGTCTATCCCTATCATTGCAAGAGGCTGGAACGCTTTAACTAATTAATTTGAAAGAGAAGAATGAAGTATCCAAGATATAACTATTCTGCTGAAAATGAACTACACTCTTTTATGTTTGAAAGTGTTGGACGAAAAGGAAAAATCAAGAAGATGGTTCAGTATACTGAAATGTCAGTAGAAGGTTTTTCAATTTGGGTTTTTGGTGATTACAATGAAGAAAACTAATGAAATTGACGATGAGTAAGAAGCAACAATGGTGATGGTCAGAAAGTATTAGCAACTGTAGTTTCTACACTTTATGCTTTTACTAATAAATATAAACAAGCAAATGTTTTTGCGACAGGGAGCACTGAAGCTAGAACACTGATTATATAGAATGGGAATTTCTAATAACTTAGAAGAATTGAAAAAGACTTTTATGTTTATGGCTTGAGAAAAGAAGATGAAATCTTTGAAGAGTTCGTTTTAGGTGAAGATTATATAGGCTTTTTAGTAACCCGAAAAAAACAACTAATTATTATGAGTATCCAAGAATTAAACAAGACAAAAAAACACCTTTAGTAAAAAAATAGATAAAAAATCTTGATAAGTTTTAAAGGAAAAGTACTTTTCCCTAAGAAATTAGCTCTTGCAGAAGAACTCTTGCAACGCGCTAAATTTCCAGCTGAATTAAAAGAAAAAAACTAAACATCTTATAATACAATATGAAAAGAAGAGCATTTTTAAAAAACGGAACATTAGCTGCATTAGGAGGGTTAGTACTCCCTTCTTTTTGATTTACAAGCCCAAACACTTGGTGAAGCCAACAGAGGCAAACGTACTAAGAACATCATTTTTTGGTGAGTGATGGGATGAGCACCGGCACTATGGTAATGGCTGACCTATACCTAAAACGCAAATACGGTCGCCCTTCAAGCTGGATGGATTTATACGAAAGCAATCTGGGGCAGCGCGCGCTAATGGATATGGCATCTGCAAGCTCGGTAGTAACCGACTCATCAGCAGCAAGTTCTTCGTGGGGAGGAGGCGTACGCGTGAACAACGGCAGCCTGAATATAAGTCCCAATGGCAAAGAGAATATGCCTATCTTGCAAAAAGTTTAAAAAAAGCAGGCAAAAAAGTAGGTTGTATAACCACCGTGATGATTAACCACGCTACTCCGGCAGGGTTTCTGTACGTGGAGCAAGAGTCGCAATGCAATGGACGAAATTGCCCTTAACTACACCGAATTAGGGTTTTTGATGTGATGCTGGGGGGCGGCAGCAAATATTTTCGACCCTGCCCATCGCAAAGATAAAAAAAGACCTTTTTGATACTTTGAAGAAAAAAAGGCTATACAGTAGCTCGCACCCGCAATGAAATGCTAAAAGCCCCCACTAACAAACCTTTATATGGTATGTTTGCAGAAGAAGCGCTACCCTACTCTATCGACCGCGCTCAAAGTAGTGAAGACCAAGCGGCTATCCCTACTCTTGCCGAGATGACCGCTAAAGCTATCGAGCAGCTAAAAAGTCACCCTAATGGCTTTGTGATACAAGTAGAAGGAGGAAAAAGTAGACTGGGCAGCACACGGCAACGATATAGGGGCATTGCTCTACGACCAAGTAGCTTTTGACGAAGCTGTGAAAGTAGCCTTAGACTTTGCTAAAGCTGATGGCAACACCCTTGTAGTTATCACCTCAGACCACGGCAATGCTAACCCAGGGCTTATCTATGGCAAAGAGTGCAATAACAATTTTGATAGATTGCAAAACTTCACCCATTCTAACGACTGGATATTGCAACAAATCAACCCTAATGACTCTATAGACAAGGTAAGAGAACATATCGCTCAGCACTGTGGCGGAATGAATATCAATGAAGAACAGGCAAAAAGAGCTATTAGCTTATTACGCCAAGACAGAAAGAAAAGAAGACGGACTTTACAACTATAAACACCTACCTTATCGACTTTTTGCCGAGATTCAAAAAGGGCATACCTCAGTTGGCTGGATTAGTATGGATCACTCGTCAGACTATACCGAATTAGGAATGTACGGACCTGGAAGTGAAAAGCTAAAGCCTTTTATGCGCAATACCGATATGCACAAATTCTTGTTAGAAGTAGCCGAAGTCAGTCTTTAGTGAGTAACCAATGAAGACGTTTCAGTTTCAGAAGCTCGTTACTTTTGTAGGGATAATACTCTTCATCGTGAAATTGATAGCGTGGCGCATCACCAATTCTAACGCTATCTTTTCGGACGCAATGGAGAGCATTGTGAATATTATTGCTGCATTTATGGGGTTGTACTCTCTCTATTTATGCAATAAACCACGCGATACCGACCACCCTTATGGGCACGGCAAGGTAGAGTTTGTAACTGCAAGTATTGAGGGAATGCTCATTGCTATTGCGGGGATACTTATTCTCATCGAAGCCTTTTCATCACTTATAAAAGGAATACATCTCGACAAATTAGACTGGGGGATTGCCCTTTTTGGGTCGACTGCCATAGTCAATTACGCTATGGGGTATATTTCCTACCAAAAGGGGAAGAGAGAAAACTCTTTAGTACTGATGAGTGCAGGCAAGCACTTGCAGTCTGATACTTATGCCTCCTCAGCTATTGTATTGAGCTTACTTTTGGTGCATTTTACCGGCTGGCGATGGCTCGACCCTTTAATCGCCATCGGTTTTGGTAGTTACATTATAGTAATAGGATGGAAGATAGTGCGCAAAGCCCTCAGTGGTATTATGGACGAACGCGATGAAGCCCTCTTTGCCAACGTAGTGGAAATACTCCAAAACCTACCGACATATCGAGTGGATTGACATACACAATATGCGCATACAGCAGTTTGGGGCGCATCTGCACATTGATGCCTCATATCACTCTGCCGTATTACTACCCCCTACAACAGGCTCACCAAGAAATGGAAAAAGGTAATACAGCTATTAGCGGAAAAAGTAGATCGCTCTATAGAGTTTAATTTTTCACTTAGATTACTGCAAAGACTTTTCGATGCGAACTATGTAGCATAGACTGCCCCAACAGGCGCAAGCCCTTTGTAAAGACACAGTGTGGAACAAAGAAAAATATAGGAGGCATATCCAAACACAGAATTAACAATTAATACATAAAATGAAAAAGATATTGTTTTTATCGGGCTTAGCCCTCAGCACTCTACTCAGTGCGCAAGAAGCCCCTAAAGAAATTAAAAACCACTGTTGATGCGGTAACCGTTTTTACTAACGGAGCACAAATTACGCGCAAAAAGACCATTATGCTACCTAAAGGGGTAAGCGAACTCAAATTCACCGACTTATCTCCTTATATAGCTCCTGAAAGTGTAAATGTAAAAAGCTGTAAAAGGGATAACTATCCTTTCTGTAAGTCATAAAATCAACTTTTTAGACAAGTTAAAGCCCTCAGCAGAGGTAGAAGCTCTCGACAAAGAGATAGAACAGCTGAAAAAGCAGATAGAAACAGAGCAAACCCACTTAGAAATTATCAGGGATAACATCGACCTATTGCAAAGGAACAAAGAGCTAAGCGGTAAAAATGCTCCTATACAATTAGCAAACTTACAGCAAATAGCCGATTACTTTCACAAACGACTAACAGAGCTAAAGTTTGATGCAAACAACCGAATAACAAAAATTAGAAGATTTAAAATGCTCAGCTCAAAAATTAGAGAATCAGAAAACGCACCGTTATAGGCAAAACCAACACTGAAAAAGGAGAAATATATGTGAAAGTAAATGCCGAAAGTGCTAAGAACTATCCGTTAGAGCTACAGTACATAGTTGATAATGCCCGCTGGACCCCCTCATACGACCTTAGAGCCACTGACATTAGTCAGCCTATCAACCTTATCTACAAAGCTAATGTACAGCAAGATACTAAAGAAGAATGGAACCAAGTGAAGCTTACCTTCTCATCAGCTGACCCTAATATCTCTGGCGAAGCCCCTCACCCTACAGACTTACTTCCTAAATTACAATACGATAGACCCTAATTTCGCTAAAAAACCTAAAATGAGAATAGGGTTAGGCAATAAAAAATATACAAGGAGTAGTGGTAGACGAAAAAGGAGAGCCTCTACCTGGTGCTAGTGTACTAATAAAAAGGCACTGCAATAGGCACTTCTACTGATTTTTGACGGTAATTTTCAGCTGAATATGACTAATTATGAAGATAGAATGCTCGAAATATCATATCTCGGTTATCAAACAGCTACCTTTATCTCCACAAAAACAATGACTGTAAGGTTAAAAGATGAATCTCAACAGTTAGAGGAAGTAGTGGTAGTAGGCTATGGTAATAAAAGAAAAGAGTAGCGTAACAGGTAGCCTCAGCGGTCATATCAGCGGCCTTAAAGTAAGAGGTAGTAGTACTGCTCAAACTGACCTCATCCCTGTAAAAGCAGCTGACATCCAAACTAATGTACAGTTTGAAATAGCTACCCTTACACCGTAAAATCTGACAATCAAGTATATTCAGTAGATATGAAATCAATACAAGTATCTGCTGATTACAACTACTACATAGTGCCGAAAAGTAGAGCAAACAGCCTATTTGATAGGTTATGTAACCGACTGGCAACAGTACAACTTATTAGAAGGAGAAGCTAACATCTTTTTGAAGATACTTTTTGTAGGAAAAAAACTAATATACAACCCACCCAAAACCGCTGACACCCTGAAACTCTCCTTAGGGCAAGACAAGAAAGTATCAGTAACTCGCGAAAAGGTAAAAACAATTTGCCTCTCGTCAGTTTATGGGCAGTAAGAAAGAAGATGTTCGCCTATATAAAACTGTGATTCGCAATAACAAACAGCAGCCTATTCACCTAACCATCCTCGACCAAATACCTATTCCTACCCTTAAAGAAATAGAAGTAAATGTACTAAACAGTTCAGAAGGGAAGTACAATAAAGAAACAGGAGAACTTAAATGGGAATTTGGGTTACAACCTACTGAAAAAGAAAGAAATTAATGTAGAATTTTCAGTTAAATACCCGAAGAATAGGTCGATATGGTTAGAGTAATAACGTTAAAAACTATAAAAATGAGTTCAAAAGAAAGATAATAGTTGCTATTCAAAGTTTTTCTTACTTTTTGCTGAAAAATACCACACACAATAAGATGATATGATTACTAATTTATTTTTCAGAGAACCTATGGTTCACGGCTGTTTTTGTGTTTTTTTACTATCGTTTTCAGTAGCTTATTTTGCACTTCCTAGCATAATATATGTAGTGAAACGAAAAAAACTTGATGGATAAGCCTAACGAACGAAGTTCTCATAAAGAGAGAACTCCCTACCTTAGGAGGCATCTCATTCTTTGTAAGTCTAGTTTTTTACCTTAATGGTGTTCCGTTCATTCGACTTCGACAAGGTCGGTATTAACATTTTATCAGGAGTAGGCGTACTCTTTTTCGTTGGACTTAAAGATGACCTTGTTGGGGTAAACCCCAGCACTAAAAATGATAGGTCAAATCATAGCCACCTTTATGCTACTTTTTGGGACAGGGCTGAAAATAGGTACTCTTGATGGCTTTCTAAATATCACTGATATTCCTTATGGAGTATCTGTATTTATCAGCTGTTTTATAGTGATGGCTATTGTAAATTCTTACAACCTTATAGACGGTATCAATGGGTCTGCCTCGATGGTAGGAATGGTTATTTTTTTCGGCTTTTGCCTATGTATTCTACGATGCTGAAATGTACTATTACTTTCTGTTGTCTATATTGTGTATAGGTTTTTTTATTAGCTTTCCTACGGTATAATCTATCTAACAAAAACGTGTATTTATGGGCGATACAGGCTCTATGATTGTCGGTTTTATCTTAGCCGTATTAGCAATCAAGTTTTTTTGCTTTTAGATACCACCTCTTTAGAAAGTGCTATTATCAACCCTGCTAATAAAGTTTTGGGTACTGCTTAGTATTATCTTTATTCCTTTCTTTTGATACTACTCAGGTGTTTACCACTCGCATCATACGGCACGGCAAACCTTTCAAAGCTGACCGCAGCCATACTACACCACGTTATCATAGATTACCTAAAACTATCGCACGCTAAAGCTAGTATACTGTTAGCAAGTATTAACTTAAGTGTTTTTATTGTCATCTTGTATTTAAATACTTACCTATCTTCACTATGGTTAGGAGTAGTATTCTGTGCTATTTTGCAGGACTAGTTTGTATATTATTCTATATCAACAGAAGCTACTATACACGAAAAACAAACAGAAAATACGACATATATTAAACTATATCGGAAAAAAGAAATAAAATTTTCGTACCTTTGCGCCCTATATAATAAGAAATGCTAAAACAAAATTTACAACTTAAGCTCTCTCAAAAGCTCTCTCCTCAACAAATACAGCTAATGAAGCTCGTGCAGCTTCCTACTCTTGCTTTTGAGCAACGCGTAAAGCAGGAAATGGAAGAAAACCCTGCTTTAGAGTCAGGGCGTGAAGAAGAAACTCTTGACGACTTTCACGATGAATTTGACAACTCGGCTGATGAGTACAACGATAGTGACATTATTGATATGAATGACATCAATATCGATGAATACCCTCAGCGATGATGAAATACCCGACTACCGATTGCACGCCAATAACTACAGCGATGATGATGAAGAACGCGAAGTGCCTTTTAGCGCAGAGGTTTCTTTTCACCAATCACTTATTAACCAATTAAACACTTTTACTATCTCAGACGAAGACTACCTTATAGCTGAGTTCCTCATAGGCAGTATAGATGATAGTGGCTACATACGTCGCTCTATACAAGACCTTACTGATGACTTGGCTTTTCACCCAAAAATATCTATACCGAAGAAAAACACGTAGAGCAAATACGTGAGCAAATCATCTTTCAGCTTGACCCTGCAGGTGTAGGTGCTTTTGACCTACAAGAGTGTTTGCTGATACAACTACGTCGCAAAAACAAACTCCAGCAGTAACCTTGGCTATAAAAATGCTTACCGAAGCTTTTGAGTCTTTCACCAAAAAAACACTATAGCAAACTACAACAACGCTTCTTAGTTAGTGAAGAGGAGCTAAAAGATGCTGTACAAGAGGTGGAGCGGCTAAACCCTAAACCTGGTAGCTCCTATGCAGGCAACAATGTACATATTGAGCAAATCATTCCTGACTTTACAGTAAAGGTTGTTGACAATGAATTAGAACTCTCGTTAAACGGACGTAATGCTCCTGAGCTACACGTATCAAAAGAGTATAGTACAATGTTAGACACCTACAAGAAGAGCAAAGAGAAGAGCAACTCGCAGAAAGAAGCGGTACTATTTATTAAACAGAAATTAGATTCTGCTAAATGGTTTTATTGATGCTATACGCCAGCGACAACAGACCCTGCTTATTACTATGGAGGCTATTATGGAGCACCAGCGCGAATACTTCCTGACAGGTGATGAACTGAAAAATAAAAACCGCTTATCCTTAAAGATATTGCCGATAAAGTAGGAATGGATATTTCTACTGTTTCGCGTGTAGCTAGCAGCAAAGTATGTGACTACACCATACGGTACTAAACTCATCAAAGATTTCTTTTCAGAGGCAATGAAAAACGACCAAGGAGAAGATGTTTCAACCCGAGAAATCAAACAGATACTGCAGCATATTATCGCTAAGGAAGACAAAAAGCAAACCATTACCTGACGACGAGCTTGCCCAACTACTCAAAGAAAAAGGCTACCCTATAGCACGGCGTACTATCGCTAAATACCGTGAACAATTGGATATACCTGTAGCACGCTTGCGCAAAGAATTATAGCTTTTACCCCAATATATCAATAAGAAAATAATCTGAAGGAATATAAAAAGAGGAACTACTCAATAGAGTGGTTCCTCTTTTTAGTTATAATCAATAACCTATGAAAAACATTTCTTTTTACTTTCTCGAAAAATGACTTGTCATTTTTTTGTCAGGGTTTGGGTGCAAAAACCATCGTTATCAAGCATTTCTTTGAAAAAAAGGCTTTCTGCTTGTCTGTTAGGGTTTTTAGGCGTCCAAACGTTTACGTGGATAATAAGGTCGCCAGTGTAGTGCGTGCGAAGATTAGGGTACCCCTTTGCCTCGCAAACGAAGTATCTTGCCTGACTGTATACCCTCGTCTAACTTAATACGTACCTTTCCGGTAACCGTTTCTATCTCTTTTAGTAGCCCTAATACTGCTTCAGGGAACACTGATATAAAGGTCGTAATGCAGGTTGTCGCCCTCACGTTTAAGGGTGCTATGCTCTTGCTCTTCAATAATAACCAATAAATCGCCGGCTACCCCATTTTTGACTGGAGCTTCGTTCCCTTTGCCATTGACTTGCAGTTGAATACCATCTACTACCCCTGCAGGAATATTGATTGGAATGGTCTCTTCTACTGTTTTTAAGTCCTTGTGCATCGGTATCGGCAGCACGTTTGTCTATCACCTCGCCTGCCCCTCCACAAGTGCTACAAGTGGTGGCCGTCTGCATCATTCCGAGCATAGTGTTCACTTGTCGTACAATCTGTCCTTGTCCGTTACAGGTAGGGCAAGTTTTATAGGTAGTGCCTTCAGCCTTTTACTTTACGGCGTACTTTTATTTTCTTCTCTGTTCCTTTTTACGATATCTTCGAGAGTGACTTTCACACGTATGCGCAGGTTATCACCTTTTGATATACATTTGTTGCTGTCTACCTCCTCCAAAAGCCACCAAATCCACCGCTAAAAGCCAGAGAAATGTCCGCCAAATATATCGCCGAATTGGCTGAAAATATCGTCCATTGAGAAGCCTCCGCCACCCATACCGCCCTCGAAAGCTGCGTGACCAAATCGGTCGTATTGGGCGCGTTTGTTTTCGTCGCTTAGGACTTCGTAGGCTTCGGCTGCTTGTTTGAACTTTTCTTCTGCTTCCTTATCACCTGGGTTCTTATCAGGGTGATATTTCAAGGCTTGTTTACGATAGGCTTTCTTTATTTCGGCTGCACTGGCCGTCTTGGATACTTCTAAAATTTCGTAGTAATCTTTTTTTCATTTTTTTAGTTAGTTATTGTGCTACCACTACTTTAGGAAAACGGATAATCTTATCGCCCAACTTATACCCTGTTTGTACTACATCGATGATTTTGCCTTTTGGCATCGGGGGTAGGTGCAGGTATTTGGGTAACAGCATCGTGGTGCTCGCTGTCGAACACATCATTAGGAGCTACCTCCATTTTTCTCTAATCCTTTCTGTTTGAGGGTAGTCATAAGTTTGTTATAGATAAGCTCAACCCCCATCAGTGTATTTTTTGTCGCTTGACTTAGAAAGTTCTGCCAAAGCGCGGTCGAAATCATCGACTACGGGCAGCATAGCTGACAAAAATGTCTTGTCCGGCAGTTTTAAATAACTCAACACGCTCTTTAGCAGTGCGCTTTTTGTAGTTTTCGAACTCGGCAAAAAGTCGCAAGTATTTGTCTTTTTTTCTTTTTGCTAATAGGTCTTCTGTCGTCTCTTCAGCAGGTGTGTTGGCTTCTGCTGTAGCTTCAGCAGTTGTTTTTTTCTACTTCAGGAGTGTTTTTCACTTCCTCGTCTTTGATATCTTCGGTATTCATACTATTTTTTTCTATTATTGTCCCTTATGTTATAGCAAATTATTTGCCATAGTGTAAAAACTGACAAAATGACAGAAGCGGTTATTGGGAGAATGAGAGGATTGGGAGGGCTGAGAAGGCTGGGAAAGCTGGGAAATAGGATTTTTCTGGTTTTGAGATGATGGTTAGACGTTTATACTTTGCTCATCGTTCGCTTATCCTTCGCTCTTCCTAAAGGGTAGCTATATCTAAAGTAAAAGGGTAGGGACTATAAGTAGGTTTTTCTTTGAAATTGGAAAAATTAGAGAATTAGCAAATTAGCAAATGGGAAGAATGGGAGGCTTGGGAGGGCTAGGAAAGTTAGGAGGGCTGGGAGGCTTTGGGAAATTGGGGGATTATTATTATCTTTGCGGCATAATTTATATTATAGGAAATACCGACTAATGGCTAATGATATAGATATAAGCGAAAATGAACTTCTTCAGCAATCAAAAGAAGTGCTTGAGCTTTTTGTTAAAAGACCACACTACTCAATATTTTTTTTAAGCGACCAATAGTTATGCACTTTATGGTGAAGGGTATACTTTTTTGACACTATTACCATAGAACGAATTACAGGAGAAAAAGGATTAATAATACGCCCAAGAGCTGCTAAATCTAAAGGAGAACAAACAGAACGCACCAAAGGAATGGCAGAAGTGTTTACCCCCTCGTGGGTGTGCAATGCTCAAAAATAATTTAGTAGACGAAGGAGTGGTTTGGGCGTAAAGATGTTTTTAATATTGAAGATACCGATAAACATACTTGGAAATCAGTAACAACTTCTATCACTTTTTCCTGAAGGAAAAACGTGGAAAGATTACGTACGCGCTACCCGAATAGAGTTAAGTTGCGGAGAGGCACCCTATTTGGCAAGTCGTTACGATACTACAACGGGAACATTTATTCCTCTTGAACAACGTATTGGAATGTTAGACCGAAAAACTTAGGGTAATTTCTGAAAACACTACTTCTTCAGGCGAATGGCTTTGAAATGGCGCAAGAGGCTTATAAAAACATTTACGGATTTGAATGGCAAGGTGATAACCTTTTTATTAGCTCGGGAAGCATTATTAGTTTCATTCTATAGAGTATTATGAAGCTAAATTTGGTAAGCGTCCTTTAGAAAAAAATCTATTAAATACATTGCCTACATTATCTCTTGGAATTTATGGCAAATGGACGGACTTAAAGGGTTGTACCTTGCAGCTGTAAGCATAACATTACAGAAATGGGATTTGATATATACGGACAACAAGAAAAAGAAGAATTACTTGTAATGGTTGCCAAAAAGGAAATATTCAAAGAACACAATGGTATTTATTGCCTCGTAAAAGATTGGGGTAGCAAAGACCCCAACACAGGTAAAAACAACTGAAAAATAAGATTTATTGATTTGATTAAATAATATAAATTATGGCTACATTTGATGCAGCGCGTAATCTGCGTTTGATTTATATTTTTGCGATAGCTGACGAACAGCATAAAGATTGTGTAAAAATAGGAGAAACTACTTTTTAATGAAGAAGGCGATTTACCTTCCGCTAATAGCGAGGTGCTTAATGAAGTGGCTCATAAACGCATTAGGGCAGTATACCCAAACAGCAGGTATCACCTACCAACTGTTGCATACTGAACTAACTGCCTACCTGAGCGGTGGGGAAGTAAAAATCGTTTAATGACAAAGAAGTTCACTCTGTATTAGAACGCTCAGGAGTAAAGAAAAAGCTTTCAAAGGGGCTACCGAATGGTTTTGTTGCGATCTTGAAACTGCTAAAAAGCAATTACTGCTGTTAAGCAGGGAAAAACCAGCCTTAATGCAAAAGATGTTACCCATTCGCAGAACCCTATTATTTTTCGCCCTGAACAATCTGAAGCTATTGAACGTACCAAAAACAATTTAAAAAGGTTCTCAAATGCTATGGAATGCCAAAATGCGTTTTGGGAAAACACTCAGTGCGCTGCAAGTGACCAAAGACTTACAAAATGAGGCGCACCCTTTATCATTACCCACCGCCCCGTAGTAGATGCAGGTTGGTATGAGGATTTTGGCAAAAATCTTCTATGATTGCCCTCATTATCAATATGGCTCTAAAGACAAAGGAGAAACATTTTCCTCATTAGAAAAACTCACTCACAAAGGCACCCATTATGTGTATTTTGCGTCGATGCAAGATATGCGGGGCTCTAAAGAAGTAGGGGGTAAATTTGATAAAAATAACGAACTGTTCTCTACTACTTGGGACTTTTTGATAGTAGATGAGGCACACGAAGGCACTCAAACTGAATTAGGACAATCCGTAATCGCACACTTAAAAGGTACAGACACTAAAGTATTGCGTCTTTCGGGTACTCCTTTTAATCTGCTTGATGACCACAAGGAAGAAGAAATCTTTACGTGGGATTATGTGATGGAGCAAAAAGCTAAGATAGATTGGGAAATTACACACTTGGGAGATGCTAATCCTTATGCTGCACTACCTGCTATTCATATTTACACCTACGATTTGGGCAGGCTGATGAGTGAGTATAGCGACGATGAAAAAAGCGTTTAACTTCCGTGAGTTCTTCCGTACCCGAGAAGATGGTACTTTTGTACACGACAAGGATATTGACCGCTTTTTAACTTTACTTTGTAATGATAGCGAGAGTTTTTACCCTTATGCTAACGATACTTTTCGCAAGATTTTCCGTCATACGCTCTGGATACTACCAGGGGTAAAAGCGGCACGAGCACTAAGTACTAAGTTGCAGCATCACCCCTATATTTGGGGCTTTCAAGGTAGTGAATGTAGCAGGCGATGGTGATGAAGAAGAAGAAAGCAGAGATGCTTTTGGATTTGGTAAAAAAAGCTATTGGCAAAGATTCTGACCAAAGCTATACTATTACTCTATCCTGCGGCAGGCTTACTACAGGGGTGAGTATCAAGCCTTGGACAGGGGTATTTATGATGGCAGGGGCTTATAGTACCTCAGCTGCGAGTTATATGCAAACAATCTTCCGTGTGTAAACACCTTACACCCATAACGGGCGTATGAAAACCGATTGTTATGCTTTTGATTTTGCTCCTGATCGCACCTTGCGCGTACTTGCCGAAAGTGCTAAAGTATCGGCTAAAGCAGGTAAACAAACTGAAGAAGACCGCAAAATATTAGGCGATTTTTTTGAACTTCTGTCCTATAATAGCTATTGAAGGTAGCCAAATGAAGCCTTATGATGTAAAAACAATGCTGGGGCAACTGAAGAGAGCGCAGATAGAAAAAGTAGTGCAATGTGGTTTTGAAGATGGGGCTCTCTATAATGATGAACTGCTTAAACTTACCGAAGTAGAACTCAAAGATTTTAGCGATTTGAAGGCTGCTATAGGAAAGACTAAAGCGATGCCACAATCGGGTGATATTGATATCAATAAACAGGGGCTTACTAACGAACAATATGCCGAGAAAGAACGGCTTGAGAAAAAGAAGAAAAAAAGACCTTACTACTGAAGAGCAAGCGCGCTTTAGAAGAACTTAAAGCCCTTTGGTAGTCAGCGGCGGGAAGCGATAGCTATTTTACGGGGTATTTCTATTCGTATGCCTTTTATTGCTTTTATGGAGCTGAGATAAAAAGAAGATGAAGACAAAGAGCTTGCGCTTGATAATTTTGAAAATCTTTGTAGACGACACCTCGTGGGAGGAGTTTATGCCACGTGGGGTAAGCAAAGAAGTTTTTAGGCGTTTTAAGCGTTATTATGACCCAGATATTTTTCGAGAGGCGGGCAAGCGTATACGCGAAATGGCACGCATGGCAGATAAGTTTACCATAGAGGAGCGCATTAGTAGGATAGCAGCTATCTTTGCTACTTTTCGCAACCCTGATAAAGAAACGGTACTTACTCCTTGGGCGGGTAGTAAATAGGCATCTGTCGGATTGCTTAGGAGGGTACTGCTTTATGGATGAGGATTTCGAGCAGCCCTTAGATGTGCCGCGCTATGTAACCCAAGAAGGGGTAACAAAGGAGGTGTTTACCCTAAGAGTGTGATTTTGGAAATCAACTCGAAGAGTGGATTATACCCTTTTATACGCTGCTTATAACATCTATCGCTCTCGTATAGAAGAAGCTAAGAAAAGTACGGAGAGGAAGTAGATAGGCAATTAGCCTTGCGATTATGGGATGCAACCCTTGAAGAGAATATATTAGTAGTGTGCAAAACCCCAATGGCACGCAGTATAACCAAACGTACTTTTGGCAGGCTTTTAGAGAGACTACCGTACGTGCAGAATACTATCCTGAACTTATAGAAAACATTAGTAAACAGCCCGAAAGCGTAGTAAATATGCTACACGATGGCAAACGCTTTTGGCATTTTAACGATAAAGAATATATGAAGATAGACGCTATTATAGGAAATCCACCCTATCAGGTAACTGTAGCACAAAAAGATACAGATAATGGACAAAAGAGGAGTGCAAGTATTTTTTTCAACATTTTCAAACTTTAGCAGATAAACTATCTCCTCGTTTTATTTCTCTGATCTATCCAGGTGGTAGATGGATACATCAATCAGGAAAAAGGAATGGCTGATTTCGGATATAAACAAATCAACGATAAACACTTGGCGCGACTACACTTTTATCCCATTTCAACAGAGATTTTTAATGAAGTTGCTATTGCTGATGGTTTATCAGTCGTTTTTAAAGATATGAGAAAAAAACAACACAAGGCTTTACATATCTTTACACAAAAAGCAGGAACAACTATCCAAATGCAAGTTGCTAATCCGGGTAAAGTGCTTATGACTTTTAGATCCTACAGCTGCAAAAAGTAAGTGAAAAGAATACAACATATAGTAAAAGAACGGTTTAGCTATCTTCACGATTCTATCCTTTCTCAAAAACTTTTTCTATTGAAAGTGACTTTGTTGAACGTAATCCTTCATTGGTTAGAGAATATAAAGAAGGTGAAAAGTTACGAGAGAATGAGATAAAAACTTTTACTAATGACAAGGCAGGAAAAAGCAGGTCGTTCGCAGTGGTATGTAGTTAATGAGGAGGTAATTACTTCTGGACGTGAATACCTACATAAATGGAAAGTTATAGTATCAAGTGCCAATGCTGGAGGACAGAAGCGCAGCAATCAACTTGCTATTGTTGATAATTATAGTGCCTTTGGTCGTTCAAGAATTGCCCTTAAAAACATTTGAAACAGAGCGTGAGGCACAAAACTTTTTGCATACTGTCAAACAGATTTAATACGTTATGCCTTTTTTTACTTACTGATGAAGCTCTCACTTCATTAGCTAAGCTTGTTCCTGATTTAAAGGATTATAGTGATAAAAAAACAAGTATATTGATTTTTTTCAGCAGATTTGAATCCGCAGTTGTTCAAACTTTTTGAAATTAATAAAGAAATGCAAAATCTCATTACTCAAGTCTTACTTGAAAAAGATAAAAGGTAGAATAAATAGCGTACAGCAAGGAGAGCTGTACGCTTTTTTTAGTTTTTCAAACTATTGGTTTTATCATTCGTTCAATAAAAAGCGATTTTCGTCTTCTGAAAGGTTATATTTAGTATAAAGTTGCTTATCAATTTCTTCAATAGGTTGAGACCAATCAATATCACTTGAAAAAAAGTAAAAATCTTGCAAAGGGATAGCTGAGAAGTTACTTCTTGAAAGCTGTTGGGTGAGGCGTGAGCATAGCAATTAGACTGCGGACAAATTTAGTTTTTAATGTAAGTAGTGAATTTAACAGCTTCTTGTTCTGTATCAAATACTTTTAATAATAAATAGGTTTCAGAACATACCACTTCGGGTGCTATTATTTCTAAAGTAGATATGATTTTCTTCTGTCCGTTTTTATCTGTTTCACCTGCGTGTTCTGCAGTAAGTCTTGAAGTTATTACTTTCCATTTATCTATTAATTCTCGGTTAGTTATTACTTTAGCTCTCTCGAAAAAGCTATGCCGCCATTGTATCTTATCTTGATATCTCCTTTTTCCATACCTTTTTCAGTTGTAGGTAATCCAAAAGGCTTACGAGAATAGATGTTTAAAAAACATTTTTGAAGTACTTTTCACTTTGTTAAGTATTATTAGTTCTTCTATATGTCTTATAAAAACTCCTCCTGAATTAAGTTCTCGTTCACTTTTTACAGCAATGCCTTGATAGTGTGTGGTGATTGTACTAGTCCCTTTAAATAATTTATTCCAAAGAAAATAGCAAATTCCTCCGGCAATATCTACAGTAGGGAAGCAATCGTGTCCATCAATAAAAATCGTGTAATGTTACTATTCTTTTATCAGTAATCATTGATTCGCGGAAGTCATTAAGTCCTTTTTCCTCCGCTGTACCATTTAGCAGGCATAATCATTGAAATATATTCTGGTTTCAATGTCTTTGCAAGCTCTACAAACTTGTTATATACAGGAACAGCACTTGCTCCAGCCCTCCGTCCATTACCTGATAAGGGTGGATTTCCTATAATAGCGTTTAGAACAAGTTTTTTTCTTATATTGTAACCACTAATATATAAAAACAAAGATATGGTTACAACCTTTGAAACTGCTCTAAAAAGAGCGCAATATGGCAGAAAAATACTATTACTGCTTATCTGTATGCTGTAAATGATTTTTTTATAGTAAATATTCCGTCTTGAATAAACGGCATTTGTTACTTTACAAAAACTTACCTGATAGAACATTTTAAACCTAAAACGGTGAACTTGCGCATTCAGGCTCTTAATAAATTCCTGGAACATATCGGTAAGCCTAAACTTCGACTTAAATCGGTAAAAAGTACAACAACGCACTTACTTGGAAAACGTGATTAGTCAGGCGGATTACCTTTTCTTAAAAGAGCAGCTGCGACAGGAAGAGAACCCTATGTGGTACTTCGTGGTGCGCTTTTTGGCTGCTACCGGCGCAAGGGTTAGCGAGCTTTATCCAAATAAAAGCTGAACACGTGCAGATTGGTTATTTTGACCTTTATACCAGGGTGGTAAGGGTGCGACGGCTGTTTATTCCTGAACAACTGCGCAATGAGGGCTACAGAATGGCTCAAAGCTCAAAAGAAAACATCGGGCTATCTTTTCGTTAACCGCTTAGGAGAACGTATTACTACGCGTGGTATCGCTCAAAAAAACTTAAGTTTTTGCTGAGAAATATGGTATGAATACTCAAGTGGTCTATCCGCATTCATTTAGGCATAGATATGCCAAAAATTTCTTGGAGGCTTTTAATGATATTTCGCTTCTGGCTGACCTTATGGGGCACGAGAGTATTGAGACAACTCGTATCTATTTGCGTAGAACGGCTTCGGAGCAGCAAGCTATCGTAGATAAAATTATCACTTGGTAAGACAGTAAGTTTTTGGAAATTATTTTTGTACTTTTTGTCCGCTGAAGCTAAAGCTATTACTACTAATTTGACTTAATTTATTAACACCTAACAACTATATGTTAAAAAGATATTTTACACTTCCGTAGGGCGGTACGTTATTATGCGCCTACGCCCATCAGTGAAGAAAAAGTGCGTGAATGCCTTAAACTCGCTACATTAGCACCCTACTGGTTTCAATATGCAACTGTATGAGTTGTACCATATTACTGATAAGGCTTTGTTAGAAAAATTAGCACACGCCTGCCTCGACCAGCTTACAGCAAGCACGGCACAACAGATGGTAGTTTTTCGTGACTCGACAAGACAAACACCGCCAGCACGCCAAGATGATTTTGGAATTTGAGCGCGGTAATATACAACGCAATAGTCCGCCTGAAAGGCAAGCTAAGCGCATTAAAGATAAAGAGAGCCTTTACAAGAAACTAATCCCTTTTGTGTACAGTCGTTTTTTTGGCTTATTAGGTGCTTTTCGGAAACTATCTGGGGTTATCGGTTGGTTTCGCCCTATGGTGCGAGAACTCTCTGAAAGTGATATACGTGTGGAAGTACATAAAAGCTGCGGGCTTGCAGCGCAAACTTTTATGTTAGCCATGGCAGAGGAAGGGTATGATACTTGTCCGTTAGGGGGATATGATAGCCATCGTATTAAGAAACTGCTACACCTACCTTACGGAGCTGAAGTGTGTATGGTTGTCACTTGTGGGCTTCGTGAAGAGCGCGGCATATGGGGAGAAAGGTTTAGATTGCCTTTCGAGGAAGTGTATAGACATAATTAATGGTTATAATGAAAGTAATTGGTATTATCTTTTTGGTTTTTCTATTTTTTTAGGCGCTTTACTCTATTATCTGATTCAGCAATCTAAGAAACCCTCAGGGATTGTAGGTGTTTTGATGATGCAGCTTTTCAATAAAAGCCTATCTACCAATGGTTCGTTAGGGCACTTTTCATTTTACAATCCAGTTAGAGTCACCTATGAAAATATTAGATATAGGGGTTGGAAATGGAAAAATCAACAGCATTACTGGCAAAAAATTTTTCCTAAAAAGTAGCGTAATAGGTGTTGAAATTTCAGAAATTGCTATCAAAGAAGCCTCAAAAACTACCTACTACAGCTGTTTTTCAATTGGAAAAATATTGAAAACACTTCATTTGACAGCAAAATATTTGATTTGATATGTGCTTTTCAGACGCATTTTCATTGGCAAAAACTTAAAAAAGGCGTTTTCTGAAATAAGTCGTGTTCTTACAGATGAAGGAATCTTACTTGTCGCTTGTGAATATGCAAAAAAATAAGGTATTACTTACCACAATATAAAGATACACAAGCCTATCAGAAGTTTTTAAACACTGTAGGTTTACAATTAGTACAAGAAGAAAAAAACTGCAAGGATGGAGATTTTTACAAAATAAAGAAATTAATACAATTTTAATAATAAGATGATGAAAATTAGCACTTTAATTCTTAGTTTTTTACTTGCCTTTCATTGGGCAAATGCTAAAACAGAACCTGTAACTATTCAGGGAGCTGTGGGAACACTTCACGGAGTAGTTACCACCCCTGATACTGTGAAAAATCTCAGAAAATCCCTACTGTGATTATCTTTCACGGACTGACCAGCAATAAAGACAAAAAAGCTATATGCTACTTTGGCAGATAGCTTAGCCGCACACGGTATTGCCTCTGTACGCTTTGACTTCAATGCACACGGGGAAAGCGAAGGGGATTTTAAGAAGATGTCGTTAGACAATGAGTTAGAAGATGCTCGGCGCATAATGGCTTTTACTAAAAAACTGCCTTTTGTAAGCAAAATAGGTTTGATAGGTCACTCGCAAGGTGGAGCTATCGCTATGCTTTTGAGTGCCGAATTAGGAAAGAAAAGCGTTAAAGCATTAGGATTATTGGCTCCTGCCTCTACGATTCACGACATACTATCGCAAGGGAGTGTTGTTTGACGCTACTTTTTGACCCGCTGAATGTTCCTGAAGAGCTTTCCTTTTTTGGAGGAAAAGTAACGGTTGGGAAAGACTATATTCTCTCTGCACAACGCTGTAAACTCATTGAGAAAGCGAGTGCCTACAAGGGTAATGTATTGGTAATTCACGGTACGGGTGATCGGATGATATCTTATACTTATAGCGAGAATTTGCCTTTTTCTACAAGCATTGTAAGATAAGTCTTATTGAAAGAGGAGACCATTTGTTTACTGCTAAAGAAGCGCAAACAGCAGAGATGATGACACAATTTATGCTGAAAAAACTTGAGATAAAGAGTTGATTTTTTTCTAATTGACAAATTGGCTAATTGGCAAATTATTTGTATCTTTGCGGTGTTTAATTAACAAACCCTTAATAAAAAAATGTATCCTATAAAAATTTAAACCTATCCTCAAAAGAACGTCTTTGGGGTGGCACCAAACTAAAAAAACTTTATTCAACAAACCTATCGAAAGCGACATTACTGGCGAAAGCTGGGAGGTATCAGGGCGTTCCTGGTGATATTTCAGTAGTAGCCAACGGGGCTCTTGAGGGCAAAAAGTCTGCAAGAACTTATCGATTTATATCCTAATGAGTTGCTTGGCAAGCACGTGCACGAGCGTTTTGGTCGCGATTTTTCCTATCCTTATTAAATTTATAGATGCACGCGAAGACCTTTCTATACAGGTGCATCCTAACGATAAATTGGCTAAAGAACGTCATAATTCTTTTTGGTAAAAACAGAAATGTGGTATGTGCTTCACGCTGATGCTGGGGCTGAACTGATTGTCGGTTTCAACAAAACGGTTAGCAAAGAAAGAGTACCAACAGCACCTTGACAAGGGTACGCTTACTGATATTCTCAACTACGAAAAGGTGAAAGATGGTGATACTTTCTTCATCAATACGGGTAAAGTGCACGCTATTGGTAGGGGATTATCATTGCTGAAATTCAGCAAACTAGCGACATTACTTATCGTGTGTATGACTTCAACAGAAGGGATAAAAATGGCAATCTGCGCGAATTGCATACTGAATTAGCGCTTGATGCTAGTAATTACGAGAAGAAAGATGACTTCAAAAGTAAAAATACACTAATACGGCTAATGAGGTGAACAAAGTGGTGAATTGTCCTTATTTTATTACTAATTTGTTGCCTCTTACAGCTGGTTTTGAGAAGTCGCTTGCTCAAGATGACTCTTTTCACATTTATATGTGCGTAAAAGGTGAGGGTACAATAGGTGATGGTACGACTGAATTGTCTATCAAACAAGGTGAAACAGTGCTTTTCCCTGCTTCTTGTAACAAATTGGAAGTGAAAAACTAAGGGGATGGACTTGTTAGAGGTGTTTATTTAGTCGTTAGTGATTAGTCCGTTAGTAGTTAGAAAGCGACTCTATGCTAAGACTAAGAAGCTGAAGAATAACAACTAAAAAAACTAAAAAATATGTATATATCAAGAATTAGGGATTAGGGTTTTACGTCCCTGACAATGTAGTAACCAACGATGATTTATCGAAGCTAATGGATACTAGCGACGAGTGGATACAAGAGCGTACCGGTATAAAAGAACGCCGACACGTGCTAAAAGGGACTGATACCACTACCTCGATGGGGGTGAAAGCCAGTCTTAAAGCCCTTGAAGCTGCGCAAGTGAGCAAAGATGAGATTGACTTTGTTATCTTTGCAACTCTTAGTCCGGATTATTACTTTCCTGGGTGTGGAGTGTTGGTCCAAAAAGAATTAGGGACTAAGAACAGTGGGCGCTTTAGACATTCGCAACCAGTGTTCGGGTTTTATCTATGCGCTATCGGTAGCTGACCAGTTTATCAAAACTGGTATGTACAAAAATATCCTTGTGATAGGTGCTGAAACGCAATCGCCTGCGCTGGATATGAGCACACGCGGACGCAATATGGCGGTACTTTTTGGCGATGGTGCTGGGGCTGCTGTGGTGTCTCGCTCTGATGACCCTGCTCGCGGTATTCTCTCTACGCACTTGCACAGTCAAGGGGAGCACGCTACTGAATTGGCGATGATTACCCCTGGTGTAGGTACTAAATGGGTGCCTCAGATTTTGGCTGAAAACGACCCTGACGATGTGAGTTATTACCCTTATATGAATGGTCAGTTTGTATTTAAGAATGCTGTAGTACGCTTTGCTGAGGTAATAGAAGAGGGATTGAAAGCTAATGGACTTACTCGTGAAGATATTAGTATATTGATTCCTCACCAAGCAAATTACCGTATATCGCAGTTTGTTCAGCACCAATTTAAACTCTGATGAACAAATGTTTAACAATATAATGAAGTATGGTAATACTACCGCTGCCTCTGTGCCTATCGCTCTTACTGAAGCAGTACAACAGGGCAGAATAAAAGAGGGCGACTTAGTAGTGCTCGCTGCTTTTTGGTAGTGGGTTTACGTGGGGTAGTGCTATCATTCGTTGGTAATCAAAGGGTTGTAGCTGCTATATCAAAAAGGCTGTTGAACCAATTGTTCAACAGCCTTTTTTTATTGATTTGCTATTTATTATTTGTCATTGACCTCTAATACTATAGGGCAATGGTCGCTATGCTTTTGCCTCAGGAAGAATAAGAGCTCGCTCCATACGGTTTTCTAAAGGAGCTGATACTAAGTGATAATCAATACGCCAGCCTTTGTTGTTATTGCGAGCATTGGCACGATAACTCCACCAAAGAGTACTGGTGAGGTTCTTTGTGAAAATATCGAAAGCTATCTATAAACCCACTCTTCATAAACTTATCTAACCATTCGCGCTCTATAGGTAAGAAGCCCGATACAGTAGCATTGCGCACAGGGTCGTGTATGTCTATCGCTTCGTGACAGATATTGTAGTCACCACAGATAACAAGATTAGGTATTGTTTGTTTCAACTTGTCAATATATTTCTGAAAGTCTGCCATAAAGGTTAGCTTAAAGTCTAAACGGTCGGGATTGGTACCTGATGGCAGATAAAGACTCATCACTGAAAGGGTATCAAAGTCCGCGCGGAGTACTCGTCCTTCTTTATCCATATAATCAATACCTGTACCTACCTCTACGTGTTTAGGCTCTATTTTTAGAGAGGATAGCCACCCCACTATAACCTTTCTTTTCGGCACTGTGGTAATATTGGTAGGTATAGCCTAACTCAGTAAATACCTCAGTGGGTATTTGTGCTTCTAAAAGCCTTAATCTCTTGCAGACAAAAGCACATCAGGGGTTAGCACTTTTCAACCACTCTGTAAAACCTTTTAGTAAGAGCAGCGCGAATGCCATTTACATTATAACTGATAATCTTCATTAGTAACCTGTTCCTTTTTCACCTTTTAAAATAGCAATACCATTAGAAGTACCTATGCGCTCTACACCCAAGGGCTACATACTGCATTGCAGTCTCGTAGTCGCGAACGCCTCAGAGGCTTTTTACCTTTGCCTTGCCTTGTACGCATTCTTTCATCAGTTTTACATCAGCAATAGTAGCTCCACCTGTGCCAAAGCCAGTGGAAGTCTTTACAAAATCGGCGTGTGCCTCAAGGGCTAACTTGCAAGCTAAGCGTTTTTCTTCGTCTGTCAGATAACAAGTCTCAAGTATTACCTTTAGCACCCTGATTTTCACCTACACACTGTTTTTAAAAGCAGCTATATCGTCTAATACCTTTTTGTGTTTCCCCGATTTAAGCCAACCCTACATTGAGCACCATATCTATCTCGTCGGCACCATCAGCAAGGGCTTCACTCATTTCAAAAATATTTAGCTTTGGCTGACATTGCTCCTAAAGGGAAGCCTACTACACTGCAAACCTTGATATCAGTGCCTGCTAAGAATTTCTTAGCAGCAGCCACATAACAACTATTCACACATACTGAATAGAAATCGTATTCTACTGCTTCTTTGCAAAGGTTTTTCTATCTCAGCAAAGGTAGCTGTTGCTTTTTAGAAGCGTATGGTCTATTAGTTTATTTAATTTCATATATTGTTTTGGTTTTTATTTCTTCGATAAATCAACTTTTGGTAAAATACGTACTATTTTCACCAACTTCATCTCGTCAATCAGATAGCCTGCCCCCGCATATTTATCAATAATAAAGAGCACATAGCGAATATCTACCATTATATTGCGACAAATATTGGGGGTCGTAATGTATGTCGCTCATAGTGCCTTCCCATACACGGTCGAAGTTAAGCCCTATCAGATTGCCTTTGGCATCAATCGCGGGACTTCCTGAGTTACCTCCTGTAGTGTGGTTGGTTGCTACAAAGCACACAGGCATCTTTCCATTTTTACCATAAATCCCATAATCTTTCTTCTCGTAGAGCTCACGCAACTTAGCTGGTACATCAAACTCATAGTCATTAGGGCACATATTTCTCCATTACCCCGTCTAGATAAGTCATATAATCGTAAGTTACGGCATCGCTGGGTGAGTAGCCTGCTACCTTGCCATAAGTTACGCGAAGAGTGCTATTAGCATCTGGGAAAAAGACGATCTTCAGGTTTAGCAAACTCTAAAAAGAGCTTTCATATAAGTACGTTGCAGTGCAGTAATCTCATCATTTAAACGATAGTAATACGGACTTACCTTTTTCGATATAGTGCAACACCAATTCGCGTACAAAAGTGTACCCCTGCATCTTGTTGCATACGTGCTTCAAAAAGCCTCTTGGGGTAAGTTAAGCACTTTTTCTATTTCGCTATAAGAAGTCAAAAAAATGATTCGTTATATAGTTTATCTGCTAAGACTGGAGCATTAAGATTTTTGCAAGTTAGCTGATAATAAATGTGCAGGCATTGCTTGAACGTAGTAGGCTACCGCTTTCTCAAATACAGCTTTGTCTACCGCCTTATCATTGTTTTTAAAATACCGTTTTGAAGGCTGTTTAAAAGATTCTGACGACGATCAGCAAAATGATTGTGCCCCTTTTTGATGTAGGGCATTTTTGCAATTGTAATACCCTATAACCATTGCTCAAAAGGTCGATGTTGCGCAATACTAACTCTGAAAAGAGATCATTAGCCAAAAGCGTAATCTTGCATTTGCGCGTATTTCTCAGCAAATTGTGGCAATAATTGTCCGTAAACAGCTGTTTTACCATTCTTTTCAAGAGTTTTTGGAATTTCTCTTCTTGTTTTCTCTTCAAAGCTACCGCTCCTGATTTCTTCAAACCTTGCGTTTCGCCTATCCATTTCTTCCAATAGTTAGCCACACTAGCGTATTTAGAGGCATATTTTATTTTTTTATTTCAGGGTTGGTACGCATAAAAACCATCTTGAGTTTTAAGCACTACATCGCGAATACCTATCTTAGCAGGATTCAACACATTTACGATTTGCTCCACCGCTACCGCAGGCAGATACTCCTGAGTGCGACCAGGATAACCGAATACCATCGTAAAATCGCCTGCTTTTACCCCTTTTAATGAAACAGGGAAAAAGTGCTTAGGGCGATATGGTACATTGTCTTTTGAATACTCAGCAGGACGGTTGTTTTTATCAGCATATACGCGGAAAAGAGAAGTCACCTGTATGGCGTGGCCATACCCAGTTATCAGTATCCGAACCAAACTTGCCTATAGCTGAGGGAGGCGCCCTACCAAACGCACATCTTTAAACGTTTCTACTACAAAAAGGATATATTGGTTACCATCATAGAAAGCACGAATGCGATTCTCTTGCCAAGATTCTTTGGGCGAACTTTTCACTAAAAGCAGCTACATTGCGCTCTATCTTAGCCGCACGCTCATTCTCATCGCTAATGGCAGCCGTTCCTTCTAATACTTTCTGTGTAACATCTTCAATACGAACAATAAAAGTAACTTCTAAGTGCTTGTTAGGCAATTCTTCCGATAAGTTTTTTTAGCCCAAAAACCATCAGTTAGGTAGTCGTTTTGCAAAGACGAATGCGATTGTATTTGCGAATATCCACAGTGGTGATTTGTCAGCAAGAGCCCTCTGCTCGAAATCATCTCAGAAGTACAGCCTCCGTTGAAGTGCGGTACCGCATCTTTCAAACTCGATTTGTTCACACTGTAAATATCGCTCACCGACATTTTCATTCCCAAAGACTTCATCTCTTTGGCGTTCATTCCTTCTAAAAAGCGAAGGTATCCACATACCTCCTTGCTGTGCTGCCAAACCAATAGGCAACAAGCTAAAAAAATAAGTAATAATAAAAAAAGATTTTTAATAATTTTTTTAGTGTTCATTATTGCTATAGTTTTAAAAAAATTCGGTTTTTAACTGATGTTTATTATTATAGAACTCTTCAATAACTCTAATAACTTCATCTTCTGTATCTACTAAATGTACAAGATTCATATCTTCAGCATTGATATTACCAAATTTCTCTAATAATACCGTCTTTATCCATTCTAATAGTCCGCTCCAATAGTCAGTCCCTACTAAAATAATAGGTATTTGATCTATTTTTCGGGTTTTGTACGAGAGTTAGCGTCTCAAAAAGCTCATCAAGAGTGCCAAAACCACCTGGCATAGCTACGAATGCCTTAGAATATTTTTACAAACATCACCTTACGAGCAAAAAAATAGTTAAATTTAATATTCTTATCGTGGTCTATATAGCTGTTGTTACTTTGTTCAAAAGGAAGATCGATATTGAGCCCTGCTGATACACCTTTGTTGAGGTGCGCCCTTTGTTGCCCGCCTCCATAATCCCTGGGCCACCGCCTGTGATAATACCAAACCCCTCATCTACAATCTTTTTGGGCGATACGCACTGTCAGTTCGTAATAAGGTGTTTCGGGCTTGATACGTGCCGACCCAAAGATACACACACACGGACCTATAGAGCTCATTTGCTCGTAGCCGTGCACAAATTCTCCCATTATTTTTAAATATCGACCAAGAGTCGTTTGTCTTGATTTCATTCCAAACTTTTTGAATGTTTTTCATCTTTTACAATTTATCATTTGTCATTTCCTTTAGGTAATAAAGGATTGCCTTTTAGCGCATTTTCTACTAATTCAGGCAAACGGTCAGGCGTACAAGCAAAGCAGGCAATACCTAGTTTGCTAATCTCTTTACCTAGTTTTTCATCATAATAAGGCTTACCATTGTCCGAAAAGCGCTAAGAGTACTATCACCTTTACCCCGTCTTCGTGCATCTCGTTCAGGCGACGCAAGAGTCCTGCACGCACACCTCCCTCGTAAAGGTCAGAGATGAGAATAAACATCGTCTTACGCGGATTTTTCTATCAAACTCTGGCAGTAAGCCACCGACTTATTAATGTCAGTCCTCCACCCAACTGCACCCCGAAAAGCATATCCACAGGGATCTTGCCTACATAACTCTGTCAGGTCTGTTACTTTGGTATCAAATGCCACTACGTGTGTATCAAGCGCAGGCATACTCGCAAAGATAGCCCCCATTACCGACGAATAGATAATAGAATCACACATCGAACCACTCTGGTCTATGTCCAATATCACCGTCCAATTCTTCTGCTTTTTGGGTACGTTCAAAGAAATAGAATTTCTCCGGAATAAGCCGCTTGGTAGCAGTGTCGTAGTTTTTAAGGTTGCGCTGAATAGTCCGTTTCCAGTCAGTAGACGAAAAATTAGCGATAGGCGTATGCGATTTCTTGTTCAGTGCTCCCGTCACTGCTCTGCGCAAATTCTGTTCCATACGCTTCATAATCTCATCTACCACCTCTTTTACTAATTGGCGTGCTGTATCCTTCGATTTTGCAGGGTATCTGGTCTTTCAGAGCCATCAGCGTACCTACCATCGAGAGGTCTGGCTTCACATTCTTGAGGGTTTCAGGCTCAAAAAGCAATTTAGTAAGCCCTTTGCGCTCTATCGCATCTGTTTGTATAACGCTCACCACATCAGGCGGAAAGAACGAGCGAACATCTGTCAGCCATTTAGCCAAGTTAGGAGCCGAGTTCCCTAATCCTGCTGAGCGCTTACCACCAGCATTACCCCCTTTCCCATCGGTATGGTCATACAGAGCCGCCAGCGTAGCGTCCATAAGCGACTGCTGTTCATCTAAGGCAACCCCTTCCATAGCAGGAGCATCTTGCCCCAATATAAGTCGCCAACGTGTAAAAATGAGCTTCCATTTATTTAGTATTTCTTCTTTATAAAATATAAAACATCAGCCCTATCTGCAAGATATTCGATTTCAGGCTTGTACCATCGGTAGTCTCGGCGTTTTTAAGTAGCGGAGTAAGGTTGTACTGCACAAAAAAGTTCAGCGCATTATACCCAAACGCTATATAAGGTTTCAGCTGAAACTCCCTATTCAGCTGACTGTTAGCAAACGAAGTAGAAACATCATCGGCGGTGTATAAACTCTTACTGCTGAAGATATACGCCAATCGCACCCCCGCATACACACGCCAAAAACTTATGCGAATAAGGCGTAGAGGTACGAAAACGAAACTCAGCCGGTATCTCTATCGTATGCGTCTCGAAGAAATTGCGCGACAGATTCAAATCTCTAAAAATGCTCTACAATTTCATAGCTAATACCTGCACTAGTCTTTTTTTGCTAACATATTATTATACACACGGTCATAAGCATAGCCAATCCCCAAACCGAACCCCAAATTGCGCTCCGCATTCAGAGGTAGGTCGCGTATATACCCCAAGTGCAAGCCTCTAGAAAGGTTGTGCTGCACCACATTAGACGCCTTCCCCGCCAGATAATCATAGGTAAAACCCAAAATAAAATTGGTCTTCTAAGTAAAAGCGAATCAACCACTGAAGTTGGCGCCACCCGCTCTTTTTCAGTATCAATCATACCATCATCAGTATCTTCTTGCGCCACTGACCACAGGAGATATGAAAACAAAAAAACTAACAGAAAAAAATATTTAGTTTATTCATTCTAATCGTGTATACTATATTTTTGGGCAAAGATAAGAATAATTAATCAATTAGCAAGCTGCTATCTTTACAAAAACTTTGCCAAAGGGCGTAGCGTTAGTGCTATAACCTTTGGCAAAAGTATCTTTTAAATCTGTAAATCTATAAATTAGCCAATTAACTAATTAACCAATATCCAATCACCTTCCAATAGCGGCATCGCTTGTTTGTACTTCATTTCTTTGCGTTCACCGGTACGGATGTGTTGTATCGTTACCTTTTTCATTGCGGTTTATTTTAGGCTGTTCGCGTATGATAGTCTCTACTACCGAACGTTTTTGCGAAAGCTTGTTGTCCCTACCTCGCGTGCCTGAGCTGCCATTTCATCGCTGTTGAGCACTTCCTCTTTGTTTGTTTGGTAGTGTTCATTACTGCGCTGAGGGGCGTGAGCCTCTTGTACGGCAGGAGCTTGCGTAGGTAGCTCTGCTCTGAAAAAGGAAAGACACTATATCTTTGTTTACCTTGTCTATCATTGCTTTGAAGAGTTGGAAAGCCTCAAACTTATAGATAAGTAGCGGGTCTTTCTGTTCGTGCACCGCCAATTGTACCGATTGTTTTAAGCTCATCCATTTTGGCGCAAATGCGTTTTCCACTCATCATCAATAATCGCTAAGGTAATATTCTTCTCAAAATCACTAATAAGTTTCTTACCTCCACTTTCGTATGCCTCTTTCAGGTCTGTCACTATGTTGAGCATCTTCTGACCATCGGTGAAAAGGCACCACTATGCGCTCATAAGTATTCGATGGGTTTTCATACACCTCTCTTATCACAGGGAATGCTTGTGTAGCACTGCGCTCTGTCTTTTTGCTGATAGTGGTCTAACACTTCGCGATAAAGTCTGAAAGTCAGTTCGTTATTAGTAGCTTTAGCAAATTCAGCTTCTGATATTTGGGTCTTGAGCGAGAAGTATTTTATCAACTCAAACTCAAAAATTCTTATAGTTATTAGCACTCTTATTGCTTTCTACTATCACCTCGCAAGTGTCGAATATCATATTTGCCAAATCCACTTTTAGTCGTTCTCCCTCAAGGGCGTGGCGGCGACGCTTGTATATCACTTCGCGCTGTGCGTTCATCACGTCATCATACTCTAACAGACGCTTACGAATACCGAAGTTGTTCTCCTCTACTTTCTTCTGGGCGGTTTCTATACGTTTAGTCATTATAGAGTGCTCTATCACATCACCTTCTTTGTGTCCGAGTTTGTCCATTAGGCGCGCTATACGCTCTGAACCAAACAGACGCATTAGGTTATCTTCTAATGATACGTAGAAAAAGCGAACTTCCTGGGTCTCCTGACGTCCTGAACGACCGCGTAACTGACGGTCTACACGACGCGAATCGTGGCGCTCAGTACCTATGATAGCCAAACCTCCAGCAGCTTTCACTTCCGGACTTAGCTAATGTCCGTACCACGTCCTGCCATATTGGTAGCGATAGTTACTACTCCCGATTGCCCTGCTTCAGCTACAATTTCTGCCTCTTTCTTGTGCAACTAGCGTTCAATACATTGTGTTTTATCTTGCGCATCGTTAGCATACGGCTCAAAAAGCTCCGATACCTCTACCGAAGTAGTACCGATAAGTACAGGGCGTCCTGCTTCCGATAGCGATACTACTTTTATCAATCACCGCGTTATATTTCTCGCGTTTAGTCTTGTATATCAGGTCATTGTAGTCTTTACGAGCAATAGGACGGTTGGTAGGAATTTCCATCACATCCAATTTGTATATTTCCCAAAACTCTCCTGCTTCAGTAATAGCCGTACCTGTCATACCCGATAACTTACTATACATACGGAAGTAGTTTTGCAGCGTGATAGTAGCATAGGTTTGTGTAGCAGCCTCTATCTTCACGTTCTCTTTAGCCTCAATTGCTTGGTGCAATCCGTCAGAATAACGGCGCCCGTCCATTATACGACCTGTTTGCTCATCTACTATCAACACTTTATTGTCTATAAGCACGTATTCCACATCTTTTTCAAAGAGTGTATAGGGCTTTTAGCAACTGGTTAAGGGTGTGAATGCGTTCACTTTTTACGGTGAAGTCTTGCAATAGCTTTTCTTTTAGCTTAGCTTCCTCTTCTATCGGCAGATTTTGGCTCTCAATATTAGCAATTTCCACCCCTATATCAGGCAATACGAAGAAGTTTTTATCACCATCGTAAGAAGCTATATCAGCAAAACCTTTATCAGTAAGCTCTATTTGGTTGTTCTTTTCATCAATCACGAAGTAAAGTTCAGCATCTACCTTAGGCATTTCGCGATTGTTATCCTGCATATAGTAGTTCTCGGTCTTCTGTAGCAGTTGTTTTACCCCTTCTTCACTGAGGAATTTTATAAGAGCTTTGTTCTTTGGCAAGCCGCGATATACGCGCAATAGTTGAAAACCACCCTCTTTAGTATTGCCTTCTGCTATCAGTTTACGAGCATCGGCAAGTACTTTAGTTAAGTAAGTACGCTGTTTTTCTACCAAATCAGCTACTAAAGGTTTTTAGTTCGTTAAACTCGTGGCGGTCGCCTTTAGGAGTAGGCCCCCGAGATGATAAGCGGTGTACGCGCATCGTCTATAAGCACTGAGTCCACCTCATCTACAATCGCGTAGTTATGAGCGCGTTGTACAAGGTCTTCAGAGGTGTGCGCCATATTGTCGCGCAGGTAGTCAAAACCAAATTCGTTGTTAGTACCATAGGTAATATCAGCGTTATACGCATTGCGACGAGCCTGTGAGTTGGGCTGGTGGTTGTCTATACAATCCACTCGCAAGCCGTGAAACTCAAACAGAGGCCCCATCCACGCGCTATCTCGGCGTGCCAAATAGTCGTTCACAGTTACTAAGTGCACCCCGTTACCTGTTAGGGCATTCAGATATACAGGCAGCGTAGCCACAAGGGTCTTACCCTCACCTGTTTGCATCTCAGCTATCTTACGCTGGTGCAATGCGATACCCCCCGATAAGTTGCACATCGTAGTGTACCATATCCCAAGTAACGTCTTTACCAGCCGCATCCCAATGATTTTTTTCCATATTGCGTTATCCCCTCTATAGTCACATACTCGTGGGTAGCCGATAGCTCGCGGTCACGCGGAGTAGCTGTTACGCTGATAGTCTCATTAGTAGCAAAAACGTCTTGCAGTTTCCTTCATCGTAGCGAAGGCTTCAGGCAAAAATATCGTTTAGCACTTTTTCAGAAGCCTGATAAGCCTCTGCACTGAGTTTATCAATTTCAGTATAAAGGTCTTCTTTCTTGTCTATATCTTCCGTAGCATTCGCTTGTGCTTGTAGGTCAGCTATTTGAGCGTCAAAAAGTAGCACGTGCTTCTTTTATTTTTCTTTGAAGGCAATCGTCTTGCCGCGCAATTCGTCATTGCTAATATGCTCTAGCTCTGTAGCATACGCCTTAATCTTTTTCAACCAACGGCTGAATAGACTTCAAATCGTTCTTGGCTTTATCGCCCTACGAATAGCTTAATAAGTGAATTGATAATACTCATTTATAATGGTTAATTATTTATTATTAATATTTATTTTTTTCGTCTCTTGTTTTTTTAGTCAATAAATATACCAAACTGACACCACCTGCCAAATTGTCATATCAACAAATCAAAAAAAGTCTCTGTTGAGACTTTTTCTAATACTCATCTTCATTCCAAAGATAGTCCTCTTCTGACGGATAATCAGGCCAGATTTCATCAATAGATTCATACATATCTCCTTCGTCTTCAATTTCCTGAAGGTTTTCTACCACCTCCATAGGAGCACCTGTACGAATGGCATAATCAATAAGCTCATCTTTAGTAGCAGGCCACGGTGCATCACTTAAATAAGATGCAAGTTCTAATGTCCAATACATAATATGATAGGTATTATAATTTTTGCAAAAAGTAATACTTTTTTTATTTATTATACAAAATAATTTGCTAATTTGCCCTCAGCGTGTATAGCCTTTTCTTCATTTTGTGCTACTCACAAAATATTAGAGCAGGTTCTTTCAGATATACATTTAGCATCTACCGAATCTTTCTCTTTCATCTTTATATTATTTATATACACACCTTTATACCCTGAAAAAGTAGTGACTTGCACATCGTATTTTCTATTAGGAAGAAGATAAAAATTTTTCTTTATAATTTGAAATAATAGGCAGTCCATTAATATGTAAATACAAATTACTAGTTGACAAAGAGCCGTCTCCTTCAAAAATTTTTAATATTTAAAATACTTTTAACCGACGCCCTTTTACTTTTATAATAAGACAATGAGTAATCATCGCCTTTCTTGCCAATTTTTCTCTTGATAAGGATCTATTTGCCTTTTCATAGAATTACAACTACTAAAAGAGTATTAGCAAGCTAATCACAAAGATTGTTAAGATTTGTTTTTGCCCTCATATTGCCAAATTTGCTAATTTACTAATTTGCTAATTTACTAACTTTTTTCATTATTCTTAAGCGTCTTTGATATCACATTATAAGGCCCCTGTGATAATCTCTTCATCTTTAGCTACCCCCGAAAAGAATTTCTATATTTACATTATCCTGAATACCCGTAGTCACAGCTCTAAGCTCTGCCTTGCCATCTTTGTACACAAATACCGCCTCTTGTCGCTTATCAGCCTCTTCTTTTTGGTGTTTTTCTCGTCTATTTCCGACTTCTTTTTCACTATAATAGCACTAATAGGCACCACTACTATATCTTTTTTTCGTTTGGGTAAGAATATCAACTGTAGCAGTCATCCCTGGGCGGAAAGGAGAATACCCTTCTTTTTATCTTTCACAAGGTCAGTATACGAACTTTCTTCTATATGTATTTTTACTTTGAAGTTCGTTACTTGGTCAGCGCTTGAGGTTGCATTAGCGGTGTTAGCTATGTTGGTTACTGTACCTTTAAAAAGTGCGTTTAGGGTAAGCATCAACTTCTACATTCACCTCTGCCCCATTGTTCACTTTCACTATATCGTTTTTCATTCACATCTACTTCCACCTCCATACTGCCGAGGTTAGCCACGCGCATAATCTCTGTACCTGTCATTTGTATCGTACCCACTACGCGCTCGCCCAACTCTACGCTAAGCTTAGAGATAGTACCGTCAGAAGGCGAATATATCTGTGTTTTCTTCAGGTTATCTTGCGCCTCCGATACGCTTGCCATTGCACTCTGCACGTTATAGCGCGCCGACTCAGCGAGCTGCTTTTAGCCATCTCGTAGGCCGAAACTATTTTATCCCATTCAGCCTTCGAAATCACCCCTTTGTCAAAAAGCAACTTATTGCGCTTGTAGTTCTCTTCAGCCTCTTTATAGCTTGCTTCCGATTGTTGTTGCGAAGCGCGTACCGTTTCAAGGCTTGCCAACACCCTATTGAGTCCTGACTGGTAAATATCAGGATTAATACGCACCAATAGGTCGCCTTTTTTTCACTGTTTGTCCCTCTTTTATAGGCAGTTCTATAATTTCACCCGATACCTCCGACGACAGTTTTAATTTCCAACTCTGGTTGTATTTTACCAGTAGCCGATACTTTTTGCGTAAGGGTAGCCGCAGTAACCTTTTGAGTTTCAACTGATACCAATTCTTGGTCATCGCCAAACCATCCTGCTTTTTTACCAGCGATAAGCACGATGATAAACAGCAGTAGTGCTAAAATGATAATAATAGTCTTTCTTTTTCATAATACATAATCCGTTTTATGCAGCAAAGATAAAAAAATAATTGATAATTGACAATTCATAATTTAAAAATTCCGAACCACTGAATATCTCAATAGTTCGAATTTTTATCAACCATTAATTTTTAACAATTAATCCTTATTCTTCCAATCTTATATCTAATCCAGAGACCTTTTTAGCTCGTGCATCAATACGTTGAAAGACTCTGGCAATCCTGGTTCAGGCATTGTTTCACCTTTCACTATTGCCTCATAAGTCTTCGACGACCTATTACGTCATCCGATTTTACGGTCAAGATTTCGCGTAAGGTACTTGAAGCACCATAAGCCTCTAATGCCCATACCTCCATCTCTCCGAAACGTTGTCCACCGAATTGTGCTTTTACCACCTAATGGCTGTTGGGTGATGAGTGAGTACGGACCGATAGAACGCGCGTGCATCTTATCATCAATCATATGTCCGAGCTTAATCATATAAATCACCCCTACGGTAGCTTTTTGGTCAAAGCGTTCACCAGTACCGCCATCGTATAGGTAAGTGTGTCCAAAGCGTGGTACGCCTGCCTCATCAGTCAACTCATTGATTTGCTCTAACGAAGCCCCGTCAAAGATAGGTGTTGCAAACTTCTTACCGAGTTTTTGTCCTGCCCAGCCGAGTACGGTTTCGTATATCTGACCGATGTTCATACGCGAAGGCACCCCAAGAGGGTTCAACACTATATCAACCGGAGTGCCGTCTTCTAAGAAAGGCATATCCTCATCGCGAACGATACGCGCTACGATACCCTCTATTACCGTGGCGACCCGCCATCTTATCTCCCACTTTCAGCTTACGCTTCTTAGCGATGTATATCTTAGCCAATTTGAGGATACCTGCTGGCAACTCGTCTCCCACCGAAATGGTGAACTTGTCGCGGCGCAACATACCTTGCAAGTCGTTTTTCGCGAATGCGGTAGTTGTGCAGTAGGGTCGTCTATCAAACTGTTGATGTGCTTATCATCTGTCCAGCCTGATGAGGTAAGGTGAGTGTAGTCTTCAATAGCCTCAAGCACTTTTTTTGGTATATTTCTTACCTTTAGGCACAATCTCTTCGCCCAAATCATTCACTACTCCTTCTGAAGTCTTTTTCGTTTACTAACGAGAAGATTTTTGTCGAGCAATTTACCTCTAAGAGCTTCAAACTTAGCATGGTAATCAGCCTCTAAAGTAGCGATATCTTCTTTGTCTTTATTGCGTTTGCGTTTTGTCTTTTACCGCACGCGAGAAAAGTTTCTTATCAATTACTACCCCGTAGAGCGATGGAGAAAGCTTTTAGTGAAGCATCTTTCACATCACCCGCTTTGTCACCAAAGATAGCGCGTAGCAGTTTTTTTCTTCAGGGGTTGGGTCAGATTCTCCTTTTGGTGTGATTTTACCTATTAGTATATCACCTGGGCGTACTTCAGCCCCGATGCGTATCATACCATTTTCGTCCAAATCTTTAGTAGCATCTTCTGATACGTTCGGAATGTCGTTAGTAAGCTCTTCAGCCCCTAACTTAGTATCGCGCACTTCCAATACATATTCGTCTATGTGGATAGAGGTGAATATATCATCGCGTACAGCACGTTCCGAAATTACAATCGCATCCTCAAAGTTATACCCTTTCCAAGGCATAAACGCTACTTTCATATTGCGTCCTAAAGCCAATTCACCATTTTCGGTAGCATAGCCTTCGCAGAGTACTTGTCCTTTTTTTACACGTTCACCTTTGTGTACGATAGGTTTTAGGTTGATACAAGTACCTTGGTTTGTTTTTCTAAATTTGATAAGGTTATACACCGTTTCATCAGGGTCAAAACTTACCAATTTTTGCTCGTCGGTACGGTCGTAAGTAATGATGATTTTTTTCAGCATCTACATAATCTACTGTACCATCGCCTTCAGCATTCATTAGTACGCGGGCGTCAGAAGCCACACGGCGTTCCAAACCAGTACCTACGATAGGTGCTTCAGGTTTCAATAATGGCACCGCTTGGCGCATCATATTCGAGCCCATCAGCGCACGGTTCGCGTCATCGTGCTCAAGGAACGGAATCAAAGAGGCTGAAATCGAAGCAATCTGGTTAGGCGCCACGTCTATATATTGTACCTCATTAGGTTCAATTACAGGGAAGTCCCCGTCTTCTTTTACTACCACTTTCTCCTCAGTGATGTTGCCATCAGCATCTAAAGCGATATTCGCCATACCAATCTTAAGCCCTTCTTCATCTTCAGCAGTAAGGTAGGTCATATCTTTAAGGTCTACATTACCATTGCTCACTTTTGTGATAAGGCGTTTCGATAAAGCCCATACCATTCACTTTAGAAAACACCGCTAATGATGAAATAAGCCCGATGTTTTGGCCCTCAGGGGTTTCAATAGGACACAAACGACCATAGTGGGTGTAGTGTACGTCTCGCACCTCGAAGCCTGCACGCTCACGCGATAGACCTCCAGGTCCTAAGGCAGACAAACGGCGTTTGTGGGTAATCTCAGCCAATGGGTTAGTTTGATCCATAAACTGAGAAAGCTGGTTCGTACCAAAGAATGAATTGATAACTGACGAAAGTGTCTTAGCGTTAATCAAATCGATAGGAGTAAAGACCTCGTTATCGCGTACGTTCATACGCTCGCGGATAGTGCGCGCCATACGCGAAAGTCCTACACCAAATTGTGCTGCCAACTGCTCGCCTACCGTACGTACACGGCGGTTAGAAAGGTGGTCGATATCATCTACTTCGGCCTTAGAGTTGATAAGCTCGATAAGGTATTTTACGATAGTGATGATATCCTCTTTGGTAAGCACTTGCTTTTCCATAGGGGTATCCAAGCCCTAATTTTTATTGATACGATAACGCCCTACATCGCCCAAGTTATAACGTTGGTCTGAGAAGAACAGCTTATCGATGATACCGCGAGCCGTTTTCTTCATCAGGCGGTTCAGCGTTACGCAGCTGTCGGTAGATGTGCTCTACCGCTTCTTTTTCAGAGTTGGTAGGGTCTTTTTGTAGGGTATTATGTATGATAGTATAATCGGTAGCCTGACTATCTTCTTTGTGTAGCAAGATAGTTTTTACATCGGCATCGAGTATTTCTTGAATATTGTCTTCATCAAGTACCGTATCACGGTCGAGGATAATCTCATTACGCTCAATTGATACTACCTCTCCTGTATCTTCGTCCACAAAGTCTTCGTGCCAAGTGTTAAGCACACGAGCCGCTAAACGTCTGCCGATGTACTTTTTAAGTGCTGTTTTAGAAACTTTTATCTCTTCAGCAAGGTCGAAAATCTCTAATATATCTTTATCGCGTTCAAAACCGATAGCGCGGAAAAAGAGTAGTTACAGGCAATTTCTTTTTACGGTCGATATACGCGTACATCACATTATTGATGTCGGTTGCAAATTCTATCCACGAACCTTTGAAAGGGATAATACGGGCAGAGTACAATTTGGTACCGTTAGCGTGAAAATGACTGACCAAAAGAAAAACCCCTGGAGAGCGGTGCACTGCGAAACTACCACGCGTTCGGCACCGTTGATAACGAATGTACCGCTAGTAGTCATATAAGGCACCGTACCCAAGTAAACGTCTTGTACGATAGTTTCGAAGTCTTCGTGTTCGGGGTCAGTGCAATAGAGGCTTCAACCGAGCTTTTTAGAGGGACGCTATAAGTAAGCTCGCGCTCAATACACTCTTCAATAGAGTATCTTGGGGGTCTACGAAATAGTCGAGAAATTCCAGTACGAACTGGTTACGAGTATCGGTTATAGGAAAGTTTTCTTTAAAAGTCTGATACAATCCTTCGTGCACTCGGTCTTCCGACTTAGTTTCCATCTGAAAGAACTCTTGAAACGATTTAATTTGAATATCCAAAAAGTCAGGATATTCAGGGGTGTGTTTCACGGAAGCAAAATTCACTCTTGCGGTTTTGATTCGTAAGCATTTTCTTTACTTTAAATTATTATTTAGTGCGTTAGTAGTAAGTCGTTATCATTAGTTGTTAGCTGCCACAGTAGATATAGGTTCTTGCAACACCGTCTTCTTCTCTTTCTACTTCAGAACCTTCATAAAGTACATGGTCACCTAATTCTTTTATTAGCCTGTTGGTTATGTACTTTCATCAGAAATTCATAACCCAAAAAGCTCTTGCCATTATCAGGAAGCAAAGTCGCTGCCAATTCTACCTGATAACCATACTCATCATCATCAGGTTCTTGTTCAAAATAATCTTCATCTTCCCTCAACTCCTCATTAGGTAGTATATCTTCTGGGTGTACCCAAGCCATATATTGCATTTCAATACTAGGCTCATCAATTACTAGCTCGTCTAATTGCCATTCTTTTTCGTTTTCACAGCTAATATTATACTCTTCGATATCCTTTTTAAACTCTTCTACTGTATTGTAATATTTCTTAGAGAAGATCCAATAGATATTATTTAAACGTTCAAGATGTTTGCTCATTTTGTTTTTATGTTTATTTGGCAGAAGTATCTTTAATATTCTACCCTAATATTGTTATTGTATTGTTTTCTAAAAATAAAGGTTCTTGATAACAGCTTCTAAAAATCCCTTATTTCTATTACACCAAGTTCTTCATAAAACCTTATAATATACTATAAATCTTTTGTTTAAAAATTCTTTCTATATAAATCCAATTGCTCACTATATTTAGCTAAAAAAATAGGGGGCTTCAGCTAACTCATCTTCTAAGGTTTCAACAGCTTGTATTATCTTAAATGAATAATCAAAAGAACCATTATGCTCTTCCCAATAGTCGAGAGTATCATAATACTTCTTTTTAGCTTCTAATACCCAATTTACTCGCATATCTCTCTCACTTCTCTGCGTACCTCTTCACTACTCATTACCAGCCCTAATCTTGATTGCTCTTCAGCAATAGCTAAACTCTTTAGCTCATCGGGTGTTAATTGGTAGTAAAAATCATCTCTTTCAATAGAAAGCTGACATTCGTCTATTTCTGTTTTTCAATAGCATTGGCTCCATATCCTCAGTATTTTTTCTAATAAAAAACAAAGATATATCAGTACCTTTTTATTTAAATTACAAAATGGTTTAGGTCTAATTCCTACTGAAAAAGACCTAAACCTTATAGGGTTTACTTAGTAAAATTATTTCAACTCTACTTCAGCTCCAGCTTCTTCTAAAAGATTTTTAAGCCCTTCAGCTTCTTCTTTTAGAAACACCTTCTTTTTACTTTTGAAGGAGCACCATCAACTACTTCTTTAGCTTCTTTTTAGTCCAAGACCAGTAAGATCTTTTTACTAATTTAACTACTGCTAGTTTGTTAGCACCTGCTGATTTAAGAATTACGTCGAATTCAGTTTTTTTCAGCTGCTGCTTCACCAGCACCTGCTGCTGGACCTGCTGCTACTGCTACTGCTGCTGCTGCTGGCTCGATACCATATTCGTCTTTAAGGATTTGAGCAAGCTCGTTTACTTCTTTAACGGTTAAGTTTACTAATTGTTCTGCGAAAATTTTTAAATCTGCCATTTTTTTCTATCGTTTTTGTTTAATTGTTTTATAAATAATTTTTGTGCGTTCTGTTTATTATTTTTCAGATAAAGTCTTGATGATACCGGCCAATTTGCCACCTCCTGACTTAGAGCTGATACCACATTCTTAGCAGGTGATTGAAAGCAATCCGATGATATCGCCAATAACTTCATTCTTAGATTTGATAGCTACTAACGCATCTAATTGGTTATCGCCTACATATACTGCTGAATCAATATAAGCTCCTTTTTAAGATAGGTTTATCTGACTTTTTGCGAAACTCTTTAATAAGCTTAGCAGGTGCATTACCTACTTCGGCATACATAAGTGAAGAGTTCCTTTTAGGATATTAGGTAGTTCACCAAATTCCTTTTTCTGAGGCTTCCATTGCTTTGGCAAGCAAAGGTATTTTTAACTACTGCTAACTTGATATTCGCTTTGAAGCAAGCACGGCGTAAAGCACTTGTATCTTGCGCGTTCAAACCAGTTAGGTCTGTTACGTAAATAACATTGTTTTCAGCTAACTGAGCAGTTAAATTGTCTATTACTAATGATTTTTCTTCTCTTGTCATAATTTCGTTTTTTAACTAATCAATTAAACTGTTTTAGTATCTACAGCTACACTAGGGCTCATAGTTGATGATAAGTATATCGATTTCATATAAGTACCTTTAGCAGCAGTAGGTTTCATTTTTTTATCAACGTTTGCAATAGTTCATTGGCGTTGTCTACTAACTTCTCAGCAGAGAAAGACACTTTACCAATAGAAGCGTGTACGATACCGGTTTTATCAACGCGGAAGTCTATCTTACCAGCTTTTACCTCTTGTACAGCTTTACCTATTTCCATAGTAACGGTACCTGTTTTAGGGTTTGGCATCAAGCCACGCGGACCAAGCACACGCCCTAAAGGACCCAATTTACCCATTACGGCAGGGCATAGTTACGATTACGTCTACGTCTGTCCAACCGTCTTTTTATCTTTTTGTAGATATTCGTCTAACCCTACATAGTCAGCTCCAGCTGCTTTAGCTTCAGCCTCTTTATCTGGGGTTACCAAGGCGAGCACTCGCACATCTTTACCTGTTCCGTGAGGTAGCGTAACTACGCCACGCACCATTTGGTTTGCTTTACGAGGGTCTACCCCTAAACGCACTGCAATATCCACAGAAGCATCAAATTTAGTGTAAGTGATTTCTTTGAGTAATGCAGAAGCCTCTTTAAGCGTGTAGAGCTTATTTCTGTCTACTTTAGCAAGCGCTTCTTTGTGTTTCTTTGTCAATTTTGCCATAATGCTTTCCGATTAAAAAGGTTTTTCACCAGTTACTGTTATACCCATTGAGCGTGCCGTACCAGCAATCATACTCATTGCAGATTCGAGTGTAAATGCACTTAGGTCAGGCATTTTGTCTTCTGCAATCGCTTTCACTTGATCCCAAGTGATACTTGCTACTTTTTACGGTTTGGCTCTCCGGAACCTCCTTTAACCTTAGCGGCTTCCAATAGCTGAACGGCAGCAGGCGCTGTTTTGATAATAAAGTCGAATGACTTATCTTTGTACACAGTGATAACTACAGGAATTACTTTTTCCTTGTTTTGTCCTGCGTACGAGCGTTGAACTGCTTGCAGAACTCCATAATATTAACACCGGCAGCACCTAATGCGGGTCCAATTGGTGGCGAAGGGTTCGCTTGACCTCCCCGAGCTTGTGGTTTAACTACTTTACTAATTTCTTTTTGCCATTGTTTATTATTAATAAATTATTTAAAATATACCCCCTTTAAAGAATTACCTTTTCAGGGACTTATAAGTTACAATTTTTTTCAACTTGGGTATAGTTGAGCTCTAAAGTGTTTTTTTCTACCGAAAATCTTCACCATTACTTCCAATTTTCGCTTCTCTTCATTCACACGCTCTATAGTACCGTTAAAGCCGTTGAAAGGCCCTCAATAAGTTTTACTACCTCGCCTACTTCAAAAGGTATGGCTACCGTTTCTACGGTTTCTGATAGCTCATCTACTTGCCCCAACATACGGTTTACGTCAGCTTTTGCGCAAAGGCAGCGGGTCGCCACCTTTTAGTCTCGCTTAAAGCCCACTACCCCTGGTATTGATTTGATGATATGCACCACCTCACCTGCTAAATGAGCTTTCACCATTACGTAGCCAGGCATATGCACTCTATCTTTGGTAGTTTTTTTACCATTGCGCACTTGCACCACTTTCTCGGTAGGCACCAACACCTCTTCTACATAGTCAGGCATAGCCCAAGCGAGCTGACTCCGTTTCTACGTAGTTCTTAATCTTGTTTTTCCTGACCGGTAACGGTTTTTGATTACATACCATTTTTCTAACAATCCAGACATTCTCCGTTGTTTTTATTGCATAAATTTAAAAATACTCAGCTATTATCCATTCAAAGAACGAATCCATTCCCCAGATAACTAATGAGAATAAGATAGAAATACCACTACTACCACCATTTCACGCTGTGAATCGGCAAGAGTAGGCCACGTAACGTGGTTCTTTAGTTCTTCGTAAGATTCTTTAACATACTGAACCATAATGTATTAATTTATTTGGTGAGTTATTAAGCGTCCCTATTATGCACGCTTTTTGGGTGGCAAAAGTACTGCAAAATATTTTTAATCTGCAAAAACTTTTTTTAATATTTTTATTCTAAGGCACAATCTTGCCAACCTATCGCTGCTTTGTAGGCGTCTAACGAACGGAAAGGTACTACTACTTTCCCCTTATATCCAAAACTCCTATTCACCTCTGGCGGTGCGATAGCCTTGCAGTGCAATTCGGTAAGCCCTGTGTTTTCAAACGCCCCTAAGTCAATCTTTTCTACTGAAGGCGGAAGGCGTAAGTCTTTTAGATTCGCACAGCCGTAAAAAGCCTGTACCCCTATAGTGGCGGTGAATTTAGAGAGTTTTTACCTCGCTAAAGGTTCGTACAGTTATAAAAACACTTTGGCAGCTATATCGACCACCGCACGGGGCAGCTCTATATGCGCTAAACTCTCGCATTCAGCAAAAAGCAAACATACCTATATATTTTACCTCGTCGGGCAGGGTAACTTCTTGCAACTTTTTGCAACCATAGAAAGCGGCATAGAGTATGTCGGTTAGTGCCAAAGGAAATTGTACTGCCTCTAACGAACTACAGTTGCGAAACACCTGCATATCAATCTTTTCTACCGTATCGGGTATGAGAATAGCCTTAAGCGAAGTGCAATCTAAAAAGTATCGTTGAGCAAATGGCGCAAGCCGTAGGGGCAGCTTCACATCGGTTAGCGAACTACAACTATGAAAACGCACTCGCCCCTATAAACACCACACTATCAGGAATATCAATAGCACTCAGACTCTTTGCAGTACTCAAAACTATCATCGCCTATAGCCTCTAACTCGTTCCGGTAGCACTACCCTACTGAGGTTTTCGCAATAAGCAAAAAGCACTGCTTTTGATGCGGCGCACACTAGCGGGCAGCAACGCCTCTTTGAGCTGCTTGCATTGGTAAAAATTCCGGAAGGAAGTATCGACAACTGGTTAGTAAGAAAAGTAACCTGCTGTAGCGAACTGCAATCTAAAAAAGCATTATCACCTATAGTAGTAGTACTTTCGGGGATAGTGATGGCGTTAAGAGCAAAAACAAGCGCGAAAACGCCTCGCTGCCAATAGTAACCAATGAGTTGGGCAGTTAGCACTGCTGAGCTTCCCGCAAAAAGCAAAGGCTTGTTCGCCTATAGCGGTAACCGTATTGGGCAGAAACTCAGCTTTAGTAAAGGGTATTACATCCGTAGAAAGCGCGGTCGCCTATCAGAGTTACGCTCCCCTATGTTGATAGATTTGAGTCAGGAGCAATCCTTAAAACGCCTCAGGGGGCAATGATTTTAACTGTACGTGGTAACTCTATACGACCGTCAGCAGGAATGCGGCTGTTCTCACATTTGAGTAGCGTACCTTCTTTGATAAACAGTGCCTCCTCCCCTTTTTGGGAAAAAGCAGAGTTGTAGCGCAAAGAAAAGGATACATACATAAGTTTTATAGATAGTGGTAGGCATTTTTAGATATTTCAAAGCGCAAAGGTAGTAAAAATTTGATAATTAGCAAATTTTACTGATTTTGCCGATTTGGCAATTTGTCAATTTGGCGATTATGAGAGACTAAAAGAGATAAGACGAAGTGTAGTATATTTTACTGGTTTTTGGGCGGTAATTAGTCGTTTATACTTCGCTCATCTTTCGCTTATCCTTCGCTCAAGCTAAAGGGGTAGCTATATTGAACGTAAAGGGTAAGTATAAAAGATAAAAATTCTAATTAATGGAGGTTTGCGAAAATTGGCAAATTGACAAATCGGCAAATCGGCAAATTGATATTTTTGCTAATTATTTTTGTATTTCAATAAAAAGGATTACTTTTTGCCGTTTGATTAATAACACCAAACAAATTTATACTTTTTATAAACGATTATAAACAATGGCAGTACTTGAAAAAATCAGAAGTAAAACCGTATTCTTGATTGCAATTATCGGGCTCGCTCTCTTTGCTTTTATCATCTCAGACTTTATTGGCAAAGGGCGCTTTAGTAACCATCAACCTACCGAAATAGGTAGCGTAAACGGTGAAGATGTACCTATAGACGCTTTCCGTCTACAGGTAGAAAATGCCGTGCATCAGGCTAACGGTCAGGCAAGTAGCATAGAAGCTGCAAAGTATGTGTGGGAGCAAAACGTTCAACAAATACTTCTCAATCAGCAAATTGAGAAATTAGGACTCAGCGTGGAGAAAGACCAAATCATCTCTATACTCGCTAAAACACCTCTTGCTCAAAACCCTCAGTTCGTAAACGAATACGGTGTATTTGACCCTTCTAAATTTACCGCTTACCTCAATACCCTTAAAAGCAACAATCCGCAAGCCTATGCGCAGTGGAAAATGCAAGAAGACGCTATCATAGAAGGGGCTAAACAGCAAATGTATTTTTAGCCTTATACGCGCTGGCTTAGGGGTAACCAATGCTGAAGCCGAAATAGCTTATCACCAAGAAAAAGATATGGCTGACATTAGCTATGTTGCGCTACAATACAGCAGTATTGACGATAAAAACATAAATGTTAGCGATAGCGAAATAAAAGATTATATCAAAAAACACGAAAAACAATTCAAACAAGAGGCTTACCGCAATATACAATATATAGTGGTGAACGAAAACCTTCAGCAGCTGATACACAAGCTGAAAAAGAAGCTATCAACAAATTGCTTCAGCCAGAAATCGTGTTTAACAACCAAACACACGCCAACGATACTATCGCTGGTTTCGCTCAAACTAAAAACGTAAAAGAGTTCGTGAGACCGCCACTCTGATACTCCTTACGATACCCTTTTTCGTAAGCAAAGAAGATTTGCGTTCTGCTTATGCCGATACTCTTTTCGCCCTACCTGTAGGCAAAGTATTCGGTCCTTATGAAGAAGACGGCAACCTAAAAACTAAGCCGTATGATAGCTAAAGACCCTAACGGAGCTGTAAAAAGCAAGCCATATACTTATCGCTTACACAGGTAGCCAAGCCGCTACTCCCTAATACTACTCGCACTAAAGAGGAAGCTAAAGCAAAAAGCTGAGTCGCTTTTTGGCTGAGGCTAAAGCAGCAGGTGCTGACTTTGCCGCATTGGCAAGCGAAAAATTCTGACGAACCAGGAGCGAACTATCGCGGAGGCGACCTCGGATTCTTCAAACGCGGGGCTATGGTAAAACCTTTTGAGCAATTCGTTTTCGCTAACCCTGTAGGTACTATAGGGTATTGTAGAAACTGATTTTGGTTACCACGTAGTGAAAGTAACTGATAAAGCGCCTACCGTGCAATTAGCTACTATCACCCGCAAAGTAGAGCCTTCTGAAGCTACCCTCAACGAACTTTTTCTCTAAAGTGAGCAATTTTGAGATGAAAAGCGAGTCAAAAATCCTAAAGATTTTTCTAACATCGCTAAATCATCAGACTTGACTGTACTTCGTGCAGATAACCCTACACAAAAAACGACGACCAAATTATCGGACTTGGCGCTAACCGCCAAATAGTACAATGGTTGTTCAACAAAGAAACAAAAAGTAGGAGACCTTAAAAAATTCACTAACGGAGGTAACTATATAGTAGCTCAATTAGTGAAACAAGGAGAAGAAGGACTTAGCGACGTACAAGACGTAGCACCATTTGTAAAACCTATTCTTATACGCGAGAAAAAAGCCGCTATACTAAAAGAGAAAGCTAAAGGCAACAGTTTAGCAGCAATTGCTTCGGCTAACAAAACAGAAGTAAAAACGGCTACCGGACTAACGATGAACAACCCTATCCTTATAGGGAGAAGGACGCGAGCCTAAAGTAATCGGGGCTGCTTTCGGACTTAAGCAAGGTGCTATCTCTAAACCTATAGATGGCGAAAATGCTGTATATGTGATACAAGTATCGTCAGTATCAGTAGCACCTGCTACTAATGATTACAAAACGTATGCAGAGACTATTGAGAAGCTACGCACAGAGCGTGCTGGACAAGGCATACTCAAATCGCTTGAAAATAGCGCTACTATCAAAGAAAAACATAAGTGCTTTCTATTAATAGAAACAACTGATAATGATAAAATAAGAGGTAATAAGTGAGTGCTTATTACCTCTTATTTTTTATTTTATTAGTTGTCGATTCATAAATTATTAGTATATTTGCGAAAAAGAAGATATGCCTTATACACTTACTATCACCGATAATAATCCTCAGGCATTAGCCTTTGTGCAATATGCCAAAAACTTGACTTTGTGAAAGTTACTAAAAATAAAGATTTTAAAGAAACAGTAACTCCGATAGACGATTTAGAGGAAGATGAATATGGTATTCCTATCAAATACCGCGATAAGATTATGGCAATGTCTAAAGAATCTAACAAGAACATTGCAAGGCGCTGGAGAAGATTTAGCTAAAAAGAGAGAAAGAAGCGATATGATAGTTATTTCTGACACCAATATTATTTATAGCTGTTTTTACAGCAGAAAAGGGGTAATTGCTACTATCTTAAATGATAAAAAGAAAAAGTATCCAGTTCATAGCTCCAGATTATCTTTTTGAATGAAGTAAAAGAGCATTTACCTGAAATTATGGAAGACAATAACCTAACTAAAGTAGAAGCTAATGCTCTTCTGAAGGAATTTACCAAAAACATTACTTTTTCAAAGTAGATGATATTCCTCAGAAATATATAGACAAAGCAGAAGAAATAGCACAATCTATAGACCCTGATGACTTTCCTTTTTATAGCACTTCATTTAGAAAAAGGACACAAAATTTGGACTTACGACTTCAAACTTATTAATGGGTTGAAAGAGATGGGATATAATATATGCGTAACAACTAAAGATATTAAAGAAAAAAACGCTACAAAAACAAATGGACTTAAGTAATTATCGAAAAACTTATAATAAACGAGAGCTTTTAGAGAAAGATGCTCCTGAAAACCCTATGCAACTTTTTTTCAGACGTGGTTTTACGAAGCAGATGAAACGGATAGCATAGATGAAAGCCAATGCTATGTCCGTTAGCACTATCGGACTTGACGGCTTTCCTAAAACGCGCGTAGTATTGCTCAAACAATACACTTACGAAGGGTTTATCTTCTACACCAACTACCACAGCGAAAAAGGCAGAGCAATAGAAGCTAATCCGCATCTGTGTTTGTCATTCTTTTTGGCCTTCTATTGAGCGGCAAGTCATCATCAAAGGGATAGCAGAGCGAGTGCCTGCCAACACCTCTGATGGTTATTTCGAGTCGCGCCCTTTAGGGGAGCCGATTAGGAGCTATAGTATCGCCACAGAGCGAGGTAATACCCACGCGTGAGTACTTAGAAGAACAATTGCACGCCTTAGAAGCGCAATACGAAGGCAAGGAAGTACCGCGCCCTGCGCATTGGGGAGGCTACTTAGTGCGTCCTCATAGCATAGAGTTCTGGCAAGGACGCCCCAACCGACTACACGACCGTCTGCGCTACACTCTCACCGAAGACTACGATTGGAAAAATAGAGCGCTTAGCTCCGTAATAATTAGTTGATTATCTCGCTATGAAAAATAATATAATATTTGAAACGTTTAGCGCCTTATACCATATGTTTTTCAGGTTGTTTGCCTTGGATAATACTGCTGGCAATCATTTGGGCACTCACAATGATTTTATACCCTGCATAACTTATAGATTAATAACGGAAAAAACGAATTTAAAAAGAAATATATAAGCGCCTTAAAAACAAACATATAAAAAGTAATAATAATCTTTCTTTATAGCCTATAGTTAAAAAGTATTATTGAAAAATAAAAATCCTTCAAAGTTTATCTGTACCTTTGCATCAAAGTCAATTTATATAACTAATTTAATAACATTAAATTTGAACACTATGTCAAAAAACAACAAATGCCGTATTAGGCTTAGCAGTAGGTACTGCTATAGGAATAGGTTTGGGCATTCTTTTTGCGCCAGACGAAGGTAAAAACACACGTAAAAATTAAAGACTCTCTTAGAGACAAGTCTGATGAATTTAAAGGAACAATTAGATAATCTTACAGAGAGCGTGCGTGAGAAATCTTTGGAACTAAAAGGTTCATTAGAAGAAAAAGTAGATAGACTCTTTTCAAAAAGCAAGTAATAAATCTGAAGATATGATTGCTATTCTAGAAAAGAAATTGGCGTCATTGAAAGAAGAAGCCGCTAAAAATTAAGAAAGTAATTTTATGGCGATTTATTCTATTAAAGAAACGTTTGTAGAAGTTCCTACAAAAAGCAAACTCAGCTTTTTAATTCGCAGTTTGCTTACTATAAAATGATAGTTTTTCAGGTTTATAGCTAAGTCTTCGTATGGGCTTATAACTTTTTGTTTATGCTTTTGCCTGCTTATTAATATTATTTTTTTCCTATCACTTGCCGCTGCTTATGCTATAGGTGAAGCTTTAGGTAGTAATGGTTTAGGGTTTACTATTGTAGGAGCTTTCTATATATTGTTATCGTTAGTAGTTTTATTGTTTCGCAAGAAACTAATTGAGAGGTCGCTATTGCAAAAACTATCAGAAATCTATTTTAAAATCTGACCCAGAAGACGAAGAAGAAAATGAACAATAAGACTTATTCATCATTTGAAGAAATTGATAATGAGATTAGACTACTTCGATTAGAAAAAAAGAGATTGATAGGCTATCTCTATCGCAACAAGTATCAGCTTCAGCAGAGAGTTTAACTCCAAAGAATTTATTAGCTAACACTTGGGCATCTCTTTTATTTAGTAACAAAAGATGGATAAATATAGCTTTGGGCTATGGTATGCAATTTTTAGCAAAAGATATTTAAACAAAAAAATAGATAAATAAAAATGTCTGTTAAAAGGTGTGTTCTCTATAATATCAAAGAAATCTAACTTTTTAAAATGTTAAAAAATATCATTAAGTATTCCAATGGTATATTTTTTGCATCTAACTTTAATATTAATTTTTTTAAATTCAACCAAAAATGAAAAATCTTTGCTTTAGTAACAGTGATTTGTTTATCACTAGTAGCTTTTTCTTGCATATCTTGCAGCAAGAATGATGACCCAGCAGACAATGACCTTTTTGTAGGAACCTATAAAGGTAAAATTTCTTTCCTAAAAGGAGAAGAGAAAAATCTGTTGACAATGGTTCAGTAACAGTTGTGAAAAACAGGGAATGATTATTATTTCCGTTTTTCAGATGGTATTGAAGACCTAAAAAGGTGTTAGTTTCAAAAACAAGGAGATAACACTTTAGTAAATGTAGATTTGCAAGATGGTTTAAAAAGTAATTAGAATAAACGCATCTTCACTGTACATTCTGTATACTACAGATGGAAAAGACCTGGATTGCTAACGCAAAAAGGTAATTCTAAAAACGTATACTAAAAACCCCCGAAAATATTAGATATTTTTCGGGGGTTTTCTATTTTAATGTTATTTTTACTTATTACTTCTTTTTAAATATCAAATTTATTAAAAAATAAAATAACAATAGCTCCAATAGCTCCTGTTAAGATAGAACCAATCAATCCTTCTCCAAGAGAGATGTGTAATACACTTCCTAGAAGCCAATATCCGACGCTACTCCCAAGAACACCAATAATGATATTCCCTATTAGTCCTAATCCACTACCTTTGTAGATAGTTCCTCCTAACCATCCTGCGATGGCACCAATAATAAGTGTTGCAATAATTCCCATAAATTAAAAAAATTTAAATTAAAGCACAAAAGATATGAATTATTATATAATAAAACAAATTAAAACTCTTTTTATGCAAAAAGTTGTGAATTGCTTTCAATTTTTGTAGTTTTGTGATTGATAACAACGATGCCTTTGCACTCATCCCTGCGAGGCATCAGACGGTGGCTACTATTTTTTTAAGAAGGCGGGCTACGCTACGGCTGCCATCGGCAAGTGGCACTTAGGCTTAGGCGATAGGGGGCGGTATCGATTGGAATAAGCCTATCCCTCATACGCCTAATGATATTGGCTTTGACGAGAGCTTTATTATGCCAACGACCTCTGACCGCGTGCCTTGTGTGTATTTGCGCAACGGTCGGGTGCTGAACCTTAGCCCTGATGACCCTTTGGAGGTAAACTACCAGCACAAGATAGGCAATCTGCCTACGGGCAAGGGAGAACCCTGAGCTGCTGCGTATACGCTACTCGCACGGGCATTATATGACGATAGTGAATGGCATCAGTCGCATTGGCTATCAGAGTGGTGGGGTTTCTGCCTTGTGGAAGGATGTGGTAAATACAGCACGTATCAGGCAGGGACGCGGATTCCTTTCATCGTGTCGTGGAAAGGAAAGCTACACAAGCAGCGAAGTGAAGCGCTGCTGAGCCAAGTGGACTTTTTAGGGTCGATAAGTGAGGCTTTGCACGTGCCTTATGAGGTAGCACCTGCACGCGACACGCAGCCGCATTCGGCTTCGTGGGTAGGTAAGGACAAGAAGGGTCGTACTTATGCGGTGCAGGAAGGGCTGTGCAATGTGCTGGCAGTGCTGAAAGGCAAATACAAGTATATCGAGCCTACCGCCCAAACTATGAAACGGGCTTGGGAGACGGGCATCGAAACAGGCTTTGAGGGCGCTCCTCAGCTCTACGACCTGAGCGTAGACCCTGCTGAGAGACACAATATCGCTGGGCGGCAGCCTGCATTAGTTAAGGAGTTTGAGGCAGTGATCAGAGAGAGAGAGGAAGGCATTAGCATTTTTATTCTTAAAGGTTGTTATTTAGAATTTGTTAAAAATACAAAGTCTACAATTAAAAGTTAAAACAATCTTAAAATTTATCAACTTACTTGACAGAGAAGAGAATATCTTATAACTTTGTCGCAAAATTCTAAAATCTTTAATCAAGAGAAGAAGGAGAAGAACTAATACTCCCATAATTAATCATTTTTATTATGAAAAAGTCAGTACAAATCTTTTTAGAACTTATCTCAGCTATTGCACTTTACTTGTTTATAAATTCAATAGCCTATGGAGATCATTTGGTAACCCTACCCCTGTACTTAACAGGGATAGTGATTATGAGTTATCTCTTTGTAAGAGAGAGGCCCCAAGAATGCCTACAAAGTGCCTTACGCATTGTTCTTCCGTTTACAGGGGTTAATGCTTATTGCAGGAGTCTGCCTGATGCACATTTCAGTTTAGCTCTGATTTATATTGTGAGCACAGGGGCAGCTTTTTATTAGGAATGCTCATTGCCACCGTGAGCAAGACGTACCAGAAGATAGGCTTATCGGCATTGACTTTTCTGCTGGTAGTTGCCGTACGGTTGTCGTTTTCAGCGGAGTTTCAATATTTGATAGGCGTACATTGGTATACCTTAGGAAGTTAATCATCTAATAGAATATAGAAAGAGGTTGCTCAGAAGTCTGGGCAACCTTTTTTTATGCTTTATTACTTATAAAATATTTTTTTGTATCTTTTGCGATTTATTGTTGAACTATTTGATAAATTAAACATTTATGTTGTGAATTGCTTTTCAAATTTTGTAGTTTTTGTGATTGATAACAACGTTCAACCTCCGCTCAAAAAAATGTACATTTGTTGTGAATTGCTTTCAAATTTTGCAGTTTTGTGATTGATAACAACGTGGTCACCGTGCTGGTGTGTGAGTAGCACGTTGTGATTTGCTTTCAAATTTTGTAGTTTTGCGATTGATAACAACTAAAGAAAGAAGAGATGCTCTCGATATAGTTGTGAGTTGCTTTCAAATTTTGTAGTTTTGTGATTGATAACAACAAAGAGTTACCCAGTAAGCGAGAAGTCTGTTGTGAACTGCTTTCAAATTTTGTAGTTTTGTGATTGATAACATCGTATACCTGCTTTTTTTATCGTTCCAAGCGTGTTGTGAATTGCTTTCAAATTTTGTAGTTTTGTGATTGATAACAACAATATTGAATAATACTTTAGGTAATGCCATGTTGTGAATTGCTTTCAAATTTTTGTAGTTTTTGTGATTGATAACATCGTGAACCACTAAGTAACGGATGTTGCGGGTGTTGTGGATTGCTTTCAAATTTTTGTAGTTTTGTGATTGATAACATCTATAGCACGTATCAAAATGGGGGTATGGGTGGTTGTGAATTGCTTTTCAAATTTTTGTAGTTTTGTGATTGATAACATCACGCTCATCCTTTGGTCACACCTTTTTCAATGTTGTGAATTGCTTTCAAATTTTGTAGTTTTGTGATTGATAACATCTGTGGTGAGTTTCTTTCCTGGTACTTTATCGTTGTGAATTGCTTTCAAATTTTTGTAGTTTTGTGATTGATAACATCTTATGCTTTGTATTGCCTAATAAAGTTACTGTTGTGAATTGCTTTCAAATTTTTGTAGTTTTGTGATTGATAACATCCTCAATCTTTTAAAAGATTTTTAGTATCAATCAGTTTTGCTTAAAAACAACACTGAAAAACCTCCTCTTTTTGCCTTTGTTTATAAGGCTAAAGAGGAGGTTTTCTTCTATTCTTCTTAAAAAGCTCTAATTGTACATAGGTTTCGGGGGCTGCTGTTTCCTTTTGGCAGTAAAGAACTCCATATCGCTCAAACTGCTTATCAGTTAGGGCACATAATAGCTATATTGCCGTACTGTGGTAGTTTTTGTTTTACACGATTGATATGCACTGGGCATTCTCCTACTGGGGCAATGCCTTATGTACATCGAAAATTGAAAAAGCGTAAAAGTCGTCCTTTATAAGTTTATCACGAAAAAACCTGTGCTTCTCTACGCATTTTCGTTTCTGTTGGCAAAATCGTATAATACTAATACCCACATAATTCTATAAGCATTATATCGTTCTGCTATGATCATAATTCAGGATAAACTATGAGTTACTTTAAATGGGCTGGATTGCCGATGTAAATAGATCGGTATAACATAGTTTAAAAGGGTGTTTTTATTGGTTTTTAAAAAAAGTTTTTTTAATATTCGCCTATGTTTACAATATCGCCTAAGTGATTAATACGAACTTTTACGATATTCCTTAAGGGTTCTAAACTTTTAATCTGTTGAAAAAGTAATTCCTTGTAATATTTTTATCATCTTGAAGAGTTGCTTCTAAATGATGTCTAAATTTAAAGTCCCTAACCACACTATTTCCATATTTTACAATTGATATTGTTTGTACTCTAAACAAATTGGGGCTTATCAATTTTTATTTTTAGGATCTAACAAGTCTATTTCAGCGGGATTAAAAACCTGTCGCTTCGTTAGGGAAATACAAACATTTCATTCTGTTTCATCGTAGACAGAAATTGCCAACCTTCTGCTTGTTTATAGGTTTTTATCAACAATAGGAAGTCCTTGCTGAGCTCGTACGACAGCTTCAAAGAAAGAGACAATTTGTTCCTGCAAATTACCTTCTTTATCCCTATAAATAGCCACGTGGTGGTTATTGCCCGTACTTACATAATCTACAGGAACTTCTTTTCCTCTTTATTTAAAGTAGTTTTTTTCCTAAATGGTCTTTCCCTATGTGCAAAGGTTGAGCGTTACTCACGCCACTTATAGTAACGCGTTTGATCGCAATTCCTTTTTCTTTATTGAGCCAAATAGGGATTCTTTTCTAAGTCTACAAAGGCTTTCTTAGGATCATTATCGTAGGCTTGAAGTCGCTTGATAAGAATGCGCTTTACTCCTTGGTCAATTACTTTTTCAATAGATTTCAAATCTTTGAAATTATCAGGAGAAATATCTTTGCGGATAGAAAAAAATCTTCTTCCAAGTAGGTGAGATTTACTTTTTCTGGCAAAGTTTTTAGTTTTTGCTTCATCTAAATAAATAGGGTTTTTAGATAGTGCGTTCTTCCCTGCAAAAGGCTTTTTAGGGTCGTTGTCATTAGCTTGTAGTCTTTTTCAGCAATGCTTCGCGATAAAGAGGATTAGAGACTTTTGTGATAGTTCTTTCATCAAACTTTACGCCTACCTTTTCTTCTTTATTGACATAATATTGGTATTTACCATATATAGTTTCTTTGTGTAGCTGACCTCTTGGAGTGAGTGTGATTTGTTGTTTGTCAGTACCAGCAGGTTTATTTATATTTTTGGTAACTACTTTATTCTTTTGCTTTGTGCGAAATGAATATTTCTTCGAGGTGTTTTTGGCTACTTGTCTAAAAGTTAGGTATAGGCTCTATAAAAACTCTCTTATTCTTACCATTATTAGTTGGGACTTTAATTGTTTCTTTTTCTCGATAGCTAAAAAATAACCGAATAATTTTTGTTATTCTCGTCTTTTTCGAGCATTGAGATGATTAAGGTATTGTATGTATGAAGGTTTTGGTGAAAGCCACTGTAAGGGCATCCATTGCGTGGTGACGATGGTCATTGCGCTTTGTCCAGTCCTTAATCACAGTTACTTTGTTGCCATCTTTGCGTTCCTCTACTTCAGTAAGTCCTAATGACTGATATTTAGGCATATTTAGCTCTTTCATCACATCGACCAAGCCCCAGTCTTCGCGCAATCTATCGGTGATACTTCCTGAGGTAGACAGCACATTTTTTTAGTTACTTGGAAAAAGTATTTCTTTAGCTTTTTGGCTATGTACTGAGTATCCCTCAGGTCTCTATTGATAAAGCCATTACCTATTTCAGAGGCTTTTTTGAGTAAATTCTTGTATTTAGTAAGTGAAATGCTTTTTGTTTTATAAGCATTCTCTACTCTGGTGAGATATTGATTGAGTTCTCCTTCACAGTTTAAAGAGGTGATATAATCAAAAAGCTGTAGATTCTCCTTTTTTTGATATTAAACTCTTTGAAAGCTAATGTTTTTGTTGGAAAAAAACTATCATCGAACACACGAGCTTTAGGGACAATATGTTCTATATCTATATTTTTACTAAACAATACATCGGGAGCTATATAGGCATTAGTATATAGTTCTTTATAGCCATTGTGTTCTAGTTCTTGATACAAGCGATAACGAATAATATCAGATTTAGTAGGATTCTTGATGCCAAACTGTTTCTGAAGTTTTTCGCTAATCTTTTGATGTTCTAATTTAGCTTTATTGATATTTTGGGTCATTTCATACCTTTCTTGGGCATTTTTCTTCAATTCACGAGCTAATTCAATGCGAATTTCATCGAAATGAAAATATTTTTGTAATTTTCCTTCAGCATCTCGTTCACTGTTTTTTTCTCAATTAAAGCGTTCACTACATTGATCATCTGATTGAGAATTTTCTCAACTACAGGATTTCTCAAAGCATTCTTTTTAAGTAGTGGAATGATATTTTTCAGTTCACGAGCCTCTAACTCTTCTGTGGTTAAAGATAGTTTAGAGTGCTTATAACCTGCCAATTCACACGCTTTGCTATACTGATTTTCTTTTTATATAAGGGTATATCTTGCGGATAGCTTTAGTAGATAGGCTACCGTAGTCATCTTGCAAGGCTACATTGGCGAGTATTCTAGCATGTTCTCTCTTAAAAGCGTATTTCTTTTCTAAGATTTGGTAAAGAGTTTCGTTACCAGAAGTAGAATTATCACTTTCATAGGAATAAAGCAAATGCCACAACTGATAGGAATCCTGTTCCTCAAACTCTTTTTACAGGCAAAAGAGGGTCAAAAATAAAAATTTTAGTACATATTCCTAATGTTTGGAAGATAGTTTTTACACTTTTCTCTAATTTCGGAAGCTGAAAGAGGAGACTCATCTAAAGACCAATCGTCTTTTGCTGATTTTATTTGTAAAATATCTTTCACCTCATAACCTTCTATTTCAATAATTTTTAAATACGCTTCATAGAGTGATTTTTGAGTACGATTTCCTTCTAATTGATTGTAGTTGATTTCCCATTCTTGAGGAGAATAGCCTAATAATTTCAGTACTTTATCCGATTTTAGGTCTCCTTTTTAGGTTCAGTTCATCAAAAAGGAGTTGCTTTGCACTCCATATCTAAACTAAAAAAATTGTTTGAGAGGGTTCATTGAATAGGTCTAATTGAGTAGGGTTGGTAGATGATTTCTTTTTTTCTAATTCCTTTCCTCTTGCAGGTAACGTTATTGAGTATTTGCCAAATCTTAAATTCTTGAAACAAAGGAGAAGATTTAGGGACAACACGAGCTCCTATGCTTTTAGTTATAGCTTTTCCGTCTTTTTCTATCTCAATTTCTTTGCTCTCAAACTCACAAAATGATACCAATCCTTTTTGAGATTTAAGTTTACGTTGATAGAAAATTACCACATCACGGATTTGCTTTTTAAGTTCATCAGTCAATTCTTTGTGAAATGAAGCTTGAGTTTCCCAAATGCGTTCAAACTCATCTAAGTAATCCTGACGGTAAAACACTTTATTTTTAAGGCTATTATGTCTATTTTCCTGAAGTTGAGCATACAAGTATTGCCCTACTGTTTGACGATTGAAATAGAGTTCTTTACTTCTATCGGAAATAGCGCCTAAATAGCCACTTGCATTGTTCAAATTGTTATTGATTTCGGTTAAAACATAAGCTACTTCTTCTTTTTGAAAGTTGTTTAGATATAGCCTCCGCACGCCACTGATAGGCTTGCAAACGAACAGATTCTTTAGAACCTTTGTTTTCAGCTGTGTCAAAATGATATCTTTTTAGAAAAAGGCTTTTGAAGTAGCATCCTTACCTTTCCCTTGCAATTCTTTGTAAAAAAACTATCTGTTAGGATATCAGGATAAAACTGTTTTTGTAAAATTCCAAACAAGGTCAAATTCTTTTTGTAAATCTGAACGATAAAAAAATCTGGGAGGAGTTTTTTTGTTTTGTTGAAGTAATTGTAACGATAACTGTCCTGAAGTTAGGTTTTCATCATAGAGGCACTTTGCTATAGCCATTCCATCTATTGCTTGTCCTTCATCTTCAGTTTTTGCTTTTTCTGCTACTCTTATAGCCTCGTTTTTTTATTAATAGCTAGTAATACTCTAGCGAACTCTTCTTTCTCAATACGTTCGGTAACAGCTTTAGCTCTCAATTGCCAAGTAGAATGTGTGGTATTTTTGCCATTTTCAGCTAAGATAAAGGAGGGAGTAATTAGGTTTCGCTTTCTGCAATAAATCTATGAGATATTTTCGCCTTTGTTGATAACGATCAAGATTTAGCCTTGCTCCGTGTTTAAGGGTTCTGTTGGCATTAGTACTAATTGATTTTTCCTTTTTCAAAGTCAGATTGTTCATCTGTGGTTAAAGAAACAATACGCACTCCTAATTCCTTTAATCTCTGATTTTTTTCTTTATTTTCATCTTCTACAATATAGGGCAAAAACCTATTGAGGTGGTGCCCAAATCTAATCCTAAAATATTTTTTTCATTGTTTTGTTTTTGGTGAGGCAAAGATAACGAAAAGATGTGAAAAAAATCGTAAGTTCCAGTAGTAAGTGCAATTTTTCAGGAGATCTTTTAGAGTAAAATTTTTGTTGTTCAGTAAATTGCCTCTGCAGAGGCAATTTACTGACAACAAAAAAAGAGAAAAAACCTTAAAAAGTCTTTTTCTCTTATCAAAATAAATGCTTTTCTTTGTCGTCAAATAACCACAAATGACAATGAAAGAATATAAACATTTAAATCTGGTGCAAAGGTCGGAAATTTCTGCGTTAAAAAGCAAGCGGAAAGAAACAAAAAGATATTGCTGCCTATCTAGGGTGTAGTGCAGCTACCGTTAGTCGAGAGCTATCAAGAAACAAAACAAAAACAGGAATTTACAATTCTAAAACAGCTCAAGAATTAGCTAATGAGCGTAAGGAACGCTTTTAGTAGAAAGCGAGTTTTTTTAATCAGCAGAAAAAATCTTTTGTTATTCACGCTATTAAGGAAGATAACTGGTCTGCTGAACAAATTGTAGGCTATTGTAGAGAGAATAATATACCTATGGTAGGAAAAACAACTATCTATAAATTTATTCATCAGGACAAGAAAAAGGAGGTGATTTATATACTTATACCCGTCATAAACTAAAAACACAGAAATAGAGAACTGTACAATTATAAAGAAAAATAGCCGATAAAAATCTATTGATGAGCGCCCTGCAATTGTAAGTCAGAAAAACAGAGTTTGGACACTGGGAAATAGATTTAATTGTAGGAGCAGGTAATAAAGGAGCGATACTTACAATGGTAGAAATAAGTACTAAAAATGTTGTTTATGAGAAAAGTTAAAGAAGGGTAAAGTGGCTAAACCATTAGCAAATGAGCTTATAGATATGATGTTACCTTACAAGCACTGCATTAAGACTATAACTTGTGATAACGGTAGAGAATTCTCTGATTTTAAGCGTATTGAAAAGAAGTTAGGTATACAAATTTACTTTGCTCACCCTTATTGTTCTTGGGAGCGAGGTCTTAGTGAACATACTAATGGTCTTGTAAGACAATATATTCCTAAAGAAACTGATTTTAAAGATGTTACAAAACCAAGAGATAAAAAAATATCAATATAAAATTAATAATAGACCAAGAAAAAGTATTAGATTTTCAAAAAAACCTAAAGATTTATTCTACCAGAAAGTAATCTGAAAAAAATTGCACTTGATGGTGGAATGGGCGAATAAAAAAATAATTTAAGAAAAAAATTTTGCTTAGAAAAATATTATACTTACCTTTGTCGCAGAATTTGAAAGCAATTCACAATAAGGATTATTCCGTTGTGAAAACATTTAGTGCCTCGACTATCTTCGGGGCTTTTTATTCCTTATTTTTTTGTGTCTATAAGAATGGTAACCGGTCCATCATTGCATAGGCTGACCTGCATCATCGCACCAAATTGCCCTGTAGGCACCCTTTTGCCCTAACAGAGTTTCTACTCGCTTTATAAAAAGCTTCATAAATAGGTATTGCTACCTCTGGACGAGCAGCCTTTATATAGCTAGGACGATTGCCTTTTTAGTAGAAGCATGCAAGGTAAATTGCGACACAATAAGCACCTCTCCCTCCACTTCTTTTTACAGAGAGGTTCATCACCCCATTATCATCATCAAAAACGCGCAAATTGACTATTTTTTAGACGATAGCCACGCTATATCTTCATTCGTATCGCCATCTTCTATACCTACCAACACAAGTAAGCCTTTATCTATAGAGGCCACTATTTGATTTTTCTATACTTACTGAAGCCTGTGTTACTTTTTGAATTACTACTCTCATATATGTTTATCAATTTGAAAATTTAAAACAAAAAGAGCAATTCAATACTGAATTGCTCTTTTTATAAGAAGCGACGACATACTCTCCCACTTGCGTAGTACCATCTGCGCTAAAAGGTTTAACTGCTCTGTTCGGAATGGTAAGAGGTGAGACCTTTGACTATAACCACCTTAAACTTTTTAGTCGTTAGTACTCTAGTCTTTAGTCGTTAGATTATTACTTATACGTTATAACCAATAACTAATCTTACTTTACTAACACTATTATATTTTAACATATGAGGATAAAAAAAGCAAATCCTTAACTAACTCTCTCTTTTAAAAAAGAATGCTGCGCGAAAAAGTCTACGGGTTATTAGTATTACTCGGCTATGATGTTACCACCTTTACACCTGTAACCTATCAACGTGGTCATCTCCCACGACCCTTAAAAAGAAATCTCATCTTGTGGCGGGTTTCGTACTTATATGCTTTCAGCACTTATCCCATCCGCACTTAGCTACTCTGCTATGCCCTTGGCAAGACAACAGATACACCAGCGGTGCGTCCAACTCGGTCCTCTCGTACTAGAGTCAGATCCACGCAAATTTCTAACGCCCACAGTAGATAGAGACCGAACTGTCTCACGACGTTCTGAACCCAGCTCGCGTGCCACTTTAATGGGCGAACAGCCCAACCCTTGGGACCTTCTCCAGCCCCAGGATGTGACGAGCCGACATCGAGGGTGCCAAACCCCCGTCGATGTGAGCTCTTGGGGAGATCAGCCTGTTATCCCCAGCGTACCTTTTTATCCTTTGAGCGATGGCCCTTCCATACGGAACCACCGGATCACTATGCTCTACTTTTCGTACCTGATCGACTTGTGAGTCTCTCAGTCAAGCTCCCTTATGCCATTGCGCTCTACGCACGGTTACCAAGCGTGCTGAGGGAACCTTTAGAAGCCTCCGTTACTCTTTTGGAGGCGACCACCCCAGTCAAACTACCCTCCACGAATTGTCCCTGCTCCTAGCAGGGTTAGACCTCAGATAAGCAAAGGGTGGTATTTCAACAATGACTCCACAACTACCGGAATAGCCGCTTCTTAGTCTCCCACCTATCCTACGCATCACTTATCCAAGACCAATACGAAGATATAGTAAAGGTGCACAGGGTCTTTTCGTCCCACTGCGGGTAATCGGCATCTTCACCGATACTACAATTTCACCGAGCTCATGGCCGAGACAGTGTCCAAATCGTTACACCATTCGTGCAGGTCGGAACTTACCCGACAAGGAATTTCGCTACCTTAGGACCGTTATAGTTACGGCCGCCGTTTACTGGGGCTTCAATTCAAACCTTCGTGTTACCACTAAGCTCTCCTCTTAACCTTCCAGCACCGGGCAGGGTGTCAGACCCTATACTTCATCTTTCGATTTTGCAGAGTCCTGTGTTTTTGATAAACAGTCGCTTGGACCTTTTCACTGCGGCCTATCTCATGATGGGCGACCTTTCTCCCTAAGTTACAGGTCTATTTTGCCTAGTTCCTTAGCCATGAATCTCTCGAGCGCCTTAGAATTCTCATCCCAATCACCTGTGTCGGTTTACGGTACGGGCATTAGTCCTCGCTTTTCTTGGAAACGTTGTCACCACACTCACTCGGCCGAAGCCTCAGCGTACTTTCGAAGTCATAACAACTCCTTAAACGTACTATTCCGTCAGTACGCGGTAGTTATCTCATTCCGTCACTTTTAACAGACTAATGGTATAGGAATATTAACCTATTGTACATCCACTACCCCTACTCGGGTTCGCGTTAGTCCCCGACTAACCCTCAGCTGATTAGCATAGCTGAGAAACCTTGATCTTTCGGCGGGCGGGTTTCTCGCCTGCCTTATCGTTACTTATGCCTACATTTTCTTTTCTATCAGGCTCCACTATGGCTCACGCCTTTAGCTTCCACGCCAATAGAATGCTCCCCTACCGGTATATTACTTAAGTAATAACCCCATAGCTTCGGTAATATGCTTATGCCCGTTTATTATCCATGCCCAACCGCTCGACTAGTGAGCTGTTACGCACTCTTTAAATGTATGGCTGCTTCCAAGCCAACATCCTAGCTGTCAGTGCAGTCAGACCGCGTTTGGTCAACTTAGCATATATTTGGGGACCTTAGCTGATGGTCCGGGTTCTTTCCCTTTAGGGATATGGACCTTAGCACCCATACCCTCACTGCTGATGAGCATTTAATAGCATTCGGGTTTGTCAGGGAATTGGTAGGCGATGAAACCCCCGCATCCAATCAGTAGCTCTACCTCTATTAAACTCGCATCAACGCTGCACCTAAATGCATTTCGGGGAGTACGAGCTATTTCCCAGTTTGATTGGCCTTTCACCCCTACCCTCAGGTCATCCGAAGTCTTTTTCAACGACAACCAGTTCGGTCCTCCACGCTGTGTTACCAGCGCTTCAACCTGCCCAAGGGTAGATCACCAGGTTTCGCGTCTACTACTACCAACTTATGAGATGTTATCTCCCGCCCTATTCAGACTCGCTTTCGCTACGGATTCGTATCTGAAATACTTATCCTCGCTGGTAACAGTAACTCGTAGGCTCATTATGCAAAAGGCACGCCGTCACAGCTAATGCTGCTCCGACCGCTTGTAAGCGTATGGTTTCAGGGTCTATTTCACTCCGTTATTCACGGTTCTTTTCACCTTTCCCTCACGGTACTGGTTCACTATCGGTCTCTCAGGAGTATTTAGCCTTACCGGATGGTCCCGGCAGATTCAGTCAAGGTTCCACGTGCCCCGACCTACTCAGGATACCCATAAGATTTATAAAACTGTACCTATACGAGACTTTCACTCTCTATGGTGTGTCTTTCCAAACACTTCTAATCCAGCTTTACAACCTATATCTGGGTCCTACTACCCCCATATTGCCGTAACAATATGGGTTTGGGCTACTCCCATTTCGCTCGCCACTACTCTGGGAATCACTTTTTGTTTTTCTTCTCCTCTGCCTACTAAGATGTTTCAGTTCAGCAGGTTTGCCCACCAATCGGTGTAGTACATCTTCAATGTACTGGGTTGTCCCATTCGGATATTTGCGGATCTATTCGTATGTGCCAATCCCCGCAACTTTTCGCAGCTTATCACGTCCTTCTTCGCCTCTGAGAGCCTAGGCATCCCCCATACGCCCTTACATAACTTTTCGCGCTTGTAGTTCCTATTGATTTAATCAATAGAATACCTCGTTCTCTTTGATTCTTTTTTTAATATTTTTTTCGTTAGATTATCAATAATCTATTATTGATCTCTTATGCTTTTTATCCCAATATGTCAATGTACTTTTTCGTGGAGAATAAGGGATTCGAACCCTTGACCCCCTGCGTGCAAGGCAGGTGCTCTAGCCAGCTGAGCTAATTCCCCGCATCAGCTTCCAGAATTTCCTCTATAGCTATCTCTTTCGTAGTCCCAGGCAGACTCGAACTGCCGACCTCTACATTATCAGTGTAGCGCTCTAACCAGCTGAGCTATGAGACTGCATTTTAATTTGCCAATTTGCCAATGTGTTAATTTGCCAATTATCTAATTAACAAATCTGCTAATCGGCTAATCTTATTGTTGTCCAGCAAGATTTAAAGAATAGGTGTTATCCTTTATTTCGTCTATAACATCGGTCGTCTCTAAAAAGGAGGTGTTCCAGCCGCACCTTCCGGTACGGCTACCTTGTTACGACTTAGCCCCAGTCACTAGTTTTACCCTAAACAGCTCCTCGCGGTGACCGTCTTCAGGTACCCCCAGCTTCCATGGCTTGACGGGCGGTGTGTACAAGGCCCGGGAACGTATTCACCGGATCATGGCTGATATCCGATTACTAGCGATTCCAGCTTCACGGAGTCGAGTTGCAGACTCCGATCCGAACTGTGATCGTCTTTATAGATTCGCGCCTGCTCACGCAGTGGCTGCTCTCTGTAACGACCATTGTAGCACGTGTGTAGCCCAAGATGTAAGGGCCGTGATGATTTGACGTCATCCCCACCTTCCTCACGGTTTTGCACCGGCAGTCCCACTAGAGTGCTCGACTTTACTCGCTAGCAACTAATGGCAGGGGTTGCGCTCGTTATAGGACTTAACCTGACACCTCACGGCACGAGCTGACGACAACCATGCAGCACCTTGAAAACTGTCCGAAGAAATACCTATCTCTAAGTACGTCAGTCTCCATTTAAACCTTGGGTAAGGTTCCTCGCGTATCATCGAATTAAACCACATGCTCCACCGCTTGTGCGGGCCCCCGTCAATTCCTTTGAGTTTCACACTTGCGTGCGTACTCCCTGAGTGGGATACTTATCACTTTCGCTTAGCCACTCAGTCTTACAACCAAACAGCTAGTATCCATCGTTTACAGCGTGGACTACCAGTATCTAATCCTGTTCGCTCCCCACGCTTTCGTCCATCAGCGTCAATTAATTGTTAGTAATATGCCTTCGCTATCGGTGTTCTGTGTAATATCTAAGCATTTCACCGCTACACTACACATTCCAACTACTTCACAACCATTCAAGACTAACAGTTTCAAAGGCAGTTGCTCAGTTGAGCTGAGCGCTTTCACCTCTGACTTATTAGCCCGCCTACGGACCCTTTAAACCCAATGATTCCGGATAACGCTCGCATCCTCCGTATTACCGCGGCTGCTGGCACGGAGTTAGCCGATGCTTATTCGCAGAGTACCGTCATCAAACTACGCGTAGTCCTTATTCTTCCCCTGCAAAAAGCAGTTTACAACCCATAAGGCCGTCTTCCTGCACGCGGCATGGCTGGATCAGTCTTCCGACCATTGTCCAATATTCCTCACTGCTGCCTCCCGTAGGAGTCTGGTCCGTATCTCAGTACCAGTGTGGGGGATATCCTCTCAGAACCCCTATCTATCGTCGCCTTGGGGGAGCCGTTACCTCTCCAACTAGCTAATAGAACGCATACTCATCTTTCACCGCCTCAGCTTTAATATAAAGGTGATGCCACCCCTATATACCATTAGGTATTAATCCAAATTTCTTCGGGCTATCCCTATGTGAAAGGCAGATTGTATACGCGTTACGCACCCGTACGCCGGTCGAAGCCCGAAAGCTCCTCCCTCGACTTGCATGTGTTAGGGCCTGCCGCTAGCGTTCATCCTGAGCCAGGATCAAACTCTTCATCGTTAAAAATCTTTTAATTTCTTTTTAACCGATTTTTTTAAGTTATTGACTTCAGGTTTCACTCGATTCTTTAAATCTTCTTTTTGTGCTGTACAACATTATGTCAATGTACGTGTTGTTTTTTTCTTTTGCAATAACACTTATCGTCTCATTTGCGGGTGCAAAGGTACGGCGTTTTTAATCCTGCAAATTTTTTTGACACTTTTTTTCAAGTTTTTTTGAGGGAAATGGTTAAGTGGTTGGAAATCAGAGGTTAGGGAGAGGGAGTTTTTAGGGAGGAATGGGAAGGCTGGGACAAGTGGGACAGGTGGGACAGGTGAGACAGGTGGGACAGGTGAGACAGGTGGGACAGGTGAGACAGGTGGGACAGGTGAGACAGGTGGGACAGGTGAGACAGGTGGGACAGGTGAGACAGGTGGGACAGGTGAGACAGGTGGGACAAGTGGGACAGGTGAGACAGGTGGGACAGGTGAGACAGGTGGGACAGGTGGGACAAGTGGGGCAAATGGGAGGCTTGGGAAGGCTGAGAGGACTGGGACAAGTGGGACAGGTGAGACAAGTGAGACAAGTGAGACAAGTGGGACAGGTGGGACAGGTGGGACAGGTGGGACAAGCGGGACAGGTGGAACAGGTGGGACAGGAGAGAGGGCAGAGCTGCTCAGGCGATTATGGGACAGGTGGGAGGCTTGGGAAGGCTAGGAAGGCTGAGAGGACTGGGACAAGTGGGACAGGTGAGATATGTGGGACAAGTGGTACAGGTGAGACATGTGGGACAAGTGGGACGGGTGAGAGTGCGAGCCGCACAGGAATTATGGGACAGGTGGGGCAAATGGGAGGCTAGGATAGCTGAGAGGACTGGGACTGGATGGGACGAGTGGGACGGGTGGGACTGGTGAGACAGGTGGGAGTGCAGAGCCGCACGGGCGATTATGGGACAGGTGGGACGAGTGAGACGGGTGGGACAGGTGAGACTGGAAGGGACGAGTGGGACAGGTGAGACGGGTGAGACAGGTGAGACTGGAAGGGACGGGTGGGATATTGTGCAAAAACTTTGCTAAAAGGTTATAGATAGTGGGTGTTCTATAGTTTTTAGCAAAGTTTTTTTCCGAAGTTCTTTATCAAAAAAATATTTCTATATCTCTTTATTTATCTCTTTATCTCTTTATTTATCTCTTTATCTCTTTAGAATTTGTTCAACGTGTAATAAATTAGAATGGGATTATCGCCTTTTTTGAAGGATTCGCTTTTCTTCTTGTTGGCTTCAGAAAGAAATGGCATCTCTTTTAGCACTTCATAATCATTTTCCCCTGGATAATAATACTTGATAAGCTGATCATCATAAAAAGTATCAGGAAAGCTAAGAAAGGAAGTCCCTGTTTGCTTTGGGCTATACCCCTCCTACCATATTGCCACTGTGCTTGTCGCGGTAAAGCTACTAACATTGGCTGTTTTATTAGAAATAAAAAAACACATTGTGATGAGTGGTTTCGATATAATCGCCTATACAATAGTTATAATTATGGTTGCGTATAGCATTTTCAAAAACACTAAAATCTTTGCCATAAATATACGAACGTGGCAGTTTGTGGTCGTAATCTAAAATAAACTCTGCTGCTAATTTGTTATCCTTAGGGTTATATTGATAAATAGTGTCGGATATTTCGGCTGTTATCTTTACCAAATCGGCTACTCTATAAAGGTAACTTTTAGCCGAAAAGGCTTTGCTCTCTTTATCGGGTAGCGCTACCGCATTGAGCTTGAGGTCTTTATTTATAAACTGCAAACGGTAGTTGCTTTTATCACCTAAGTTTGTATTTTGCCCCTACAAGCGATTTTTAGCACATATCCATCGGGGGTAGCTGCCATATTGAGAAAGCCTATAGGCAGGTATTTGAAACGAAGAAAATTGCCTTCTTTATCAAAAAAATAAGAAGAAACGAATGTTTGTAAAGCAATCAGTTCATTGGTTTGGGTATTAAAAATCGATGTCATAAAGGCGATAGAGTTGTTCTGGCTTTTTGCCGTTAGGAATACGCTTTACGAATTTCCCTTGCCGAGTGAAGATGGCAATGCCCCACTCATCAAGGTCGTCCATAATATAGATGTGTTCGGCAGTGGTAACGACTTTGCGAATCTGCCCTAAGCGGCTTTGTGCAGTGGTCTCTAAAGGTACAAAATTGATTTCGTTGAGTAGCGCTCCAAAATCGAATTCTTTGTCCTTTACTAAAAAGGGTTTAGGTTTAAGTGCTGGGCTTGGGAAGTTTCTGCTGTTAGCACTTTGGTATCGGCTAATTGTAGCACAGTAGTGTCGCGAAAAGGCTGTGCAAAAGCTGGCAGTAATAGAGGCGGTAGAAGCCCCAAAAATGATTGGTAATTTCATACGTTTTTTTAAAGTTTGTATTTAAGCAGGCAAATATAGTACTTTTTTTCTAACTATCCTAACTATTCAGCCATTTATTTTTGATGGTTTTTCCTTTTCTGATAAGGTAGGCGTGGTAGGCGCTGGGGATGTCGTTTTGCCAACGGGGGAGCAATAATATAATAAGAATGACATCGGTTTGGGATAATAGTCCCCAATAGATAGCTAACTGCAATGGAAAGCCGCCATACCCGAAGCCTATAAAGGGAGACAAAGGCTACGAGAAGGGTAAGTCCCCATATTTTTAGAAAGGAAGGCGTGGGTGCAGGTCTCTTTGCCAAAGCGCAAAAAGCTCAAGCCATAGCAGAGGGCTTCCATAACGAATAGGGTTATAATCTGATAGCGGTAGGCTGTAATAAGGGCGGGGTTGAGCCAATAGCAGGCTACCCCCACTGAAAAGCCAGAAGACTAAATCGGTTTTGGCTATCGAGGCGACGCATCTTTACGGTGCTAATGCCCCTATGGCGGGCTATGATGCCATCGAAGATGTCGGATAGGAGTCCTAACACTATTGCAATGACAATTGCGGGACGGGCTACGCTTTCGGGGGTGGCGTAGGCTATCCACAGTATAGCGGGGGCTAATAAAAAGCGAAACAATATTAATATATAAGGTAGGGGCATTTGGTTTTAGGTGTTTGGTTTTAGAATGTGATGCAAAAAAATCGTGCTAAAAAGTGGGAGTGCGAGCCGCACCGGCGATTGTGGGAGGCTGGGAGGCTTGGGAAGGCTGAGAGGACTGGGAGGGCTGGGAAGGCTGTGAAGGCTGGGGCTGGTGAGACGGGTGGGAGTGCGAGCCGCACCGGCGATTGTGGGACAGGGTGGGACGAGTGGGAATGCGAGCCGCACCGGCGATTATGGGACAGGGTGGGACGGGTGGGACAGGTGGGACAGGTGAGACAAGTGGGACAGGTGAGACGGGTGAGACGAGTGGGACAGGTGGGACAGGTGAGACGAGTGAGACAAGTGGGACGGGTGGGACAGGTGGGACGAGTGGGACAGGTGAGACAAGTGGGACAAGTGGGACAGGTGAGACAAGTGGGAGTGCGAGCCGCACCGGCGATTATGGGACGAGTGAGAGGCTTAGGAGGGCTGGGAAGGCTGGGGCTGGTGAGACTGGTGGGACTGGTGAGACTGGTAGGACAGGTGGGACGAGTGGGACGAGTGGGACAAGTGGGACGAGTGGGACGGGTGGGACAGGGTGAGACTGGTGGGACTGGTGGGACGAGTGGGACTGGTGGGACGAGTGGGACTGGTGGGACGAGTGGGACGAGTGGGACGGTGGGATAAGCGATTGTTAGACGTTTGTACTTCGCTGATTGTTCGCTAATCCTTCGCTGATTGTTCGCTTATCCTTCGCTTATCCTTCGCTGATTGTTCGGTGTTCCTGTATCCTTCCTATATCGATTGTATAGGGTAGGTGTATTTAGTTTTTTTCTAATGATGCCCCATAACTTCACTTAAAATAATCGCCCCTGCCATCGCTACATTGAGGCTCTCGGTGCGTTGGTGTTTGCTAAAGCGGGGAATCGTAATCACTTCATTGGATAAAGCACGTACCTCTGAACTGATGCCATTGGCTTCGTTGCCTAAAATGAGTATGCAATCCTTAGGGAAAGTAGCTGTATAGAGGTTTTCGCCCTCTAAATCCATTGTGTATACAGGGAGGGCGGTAGTGGTTAGAAAAGCGGCTAAATCGAGGTAATGCACTGCTACGCGGGTGAGCGAACCCATAGAGGCTTGTACGACCTTGGGATTGTAGCAGTCGACCGTTTGAGTGTTGCAGAGTAGGGTTTCGACTCCGAACCAATCGCATAGGCGGATGATAGTACCCAGATTGCCAGGGTCTTGTACATTGTCGAGCGCTATAATAACGCCCTCTTGCAAGATGCCTTTATGTTTAGGGTTGCTCAAAAACGGCTAAGCCCTCATCGGGGTTTTGGAGGGTGCTGACCTTGCGCAATTCGTCTTTGCTGACTGGTGTAATAAGATGCTGCGGCACGCCGGTCGTAAAGGCTTCAGTAGCGATAAGCAGCTGGGGGTGTAGCCTGCTTGTAGAAATTCGCTGATACTTTTCTTGCCCTCTACTATGAAGAGGTTCAGCTCGTTACGATATTTTTTTGTGGTGTAACTTCTGAATTAATTTTACTTGATTTTTTTGCTAAGCATAAATATATTATGTAATTTTTGAGCCCTAAAAACAATTATTTGTGAAAAAGGCGTTTTTTTCGATATTCGTTTGTCAGTGGGCTATGTGTTTTGCTCTGCTATTTGTCGGCTTGTGAGGCTACTAAACGGGTGGCTGCCGATGATTATTTGCTGCGCGAAAACAAGGTTTATGTGAATGATGCCCTTACTGATGATGCAAAGGTAAACAATTTTATCTTTCAAAAAGCCTAATTCGTATATTTTAGGGTTGCCGGTGAGTTTGTATATTTACAACTGGGCGAACCCTCATTCTGAAGAGGAATTTGTACAATGGCTTGATAATCACCCTTGTTGGCATCGATTTTTTGAATGGCTTCCTCTCTAAAAAGCAGGTGGGGAGGTTGCAAGAATCTTTTTTTGGTGTCGGGTATTGACCACCAGCTACAGAAGATTGGGGAAGCCCCTGTGATACTTGATACGGCACAAGTGCGGCGGTCGACTAAGCAGCTGGCGGCTTACTACAGGAGTATTGGCTACTTTAACGCTAAGGTGGGCGATAGTATCCGCAAGCTGACGAAGACTGAAAAGCGCACGGCTATTGTAGATTACTACATACAAAACGGGCGACCGTTATTATATAGACAGCCTGAAGACGGCTATCACATCGCCAGAGATAGATTCGGTGTATCGATTGCACCTTGATAAGACGCTGCTAAAACAGGGGGCTCCGTATCAGTTAGCGGACTTTGCTGGGGAGCGGACGCGCCTCTATACGCTTTTTCCGCAACAAGGGTTTTTATACTTTTCAGCAGAGTTCTATCAATTTTGAGATAGTACGCGACACGGTGCATAAGCAGAAAGACCGCAACCTACAGGTAACCACTAACATAGGCGACCTGATAGAACGCGATGGTGATGTGGTGACTACTAAGAAGTATAAAGTGCATCATATCAATAAGATACGTATGTATACTGATTATGACAGTCAGACGGATAAATCGGCGCTTGATTCGATAACTTACCGCGACCCTAATTATCTACTACAAGGATAAGCTGCACTACCGTCCGCGGGTGCTTTGGCGCGCTTCGGGCTTGCGTCAAGGGCAGCTGTACAGCGATACTGATAGGGGGAATACTTATAAGCAGCTGAACAATTTGCGCGTATTTCGCTACCCGAATATGGAGTTTAAATATCCGGCTAAAGATACGTTAATGAACAAGTTAGACGCGAATATCTATTTAAGTCCGTTAGATAAGTTTTCGCTTAGGCTGACCAATGAGATAAAGCGTTCGGAGATTGAGGCGATAGGCTTTGGGGTAGGTACTGCTTTCTCGGCGCGCAATGTATTTAGAGGGGCTGAGACGTTAGAACTGAACCTACAAGGTACTTTTTGCTTCGCAGCCTACACTGAACGACTCACGGTTTTTTAACACTTCTGAGATAAGCGGTGATGTGCGGTTTATCTTCCCTCTATTTTTGTTCCCCTAAATACGCGCAAGCTGATTCCGTACTATATGACCCCTCAGACGATATTGCAGGCGGGTATGAGTTATCAGACGAATATAGGCATTGACAAGCGCACCACGTCGGGGCTATTGCGCTATGTATGGAACCCACGTGAGCAGAAGAATAAGGTGATTTTTGACCTTATCAACGTGCAGTACGTTAATAATATCAATCCGCGAAACTTCTTTAGCATCTACCAAAGCACGTACGAACGACTGAACGATATATCGAGAAAGTATCATTTGGGAACGGCTTATGTGGATAATAGGGGTAATCTGACCCCCAGAGAGGGTACTTTTAGGTTTTTTTAGAAGATATTTTCAACCGAAATATAACTGTACAAGCAGAAGATGCGGTACCGCTATTAGGTATTTTGGAGCGGTACAACCGGATTACGAACAATGACTTTATCGTTTCGAGCAGTTATACGTATATTTTCAACAGTAAATCGCAGTTTTTGAGCGTGATTTCTCGCATTCCGTATAAAAAGTAGAAGCTGCAGGCGGTTTGCTCAATACTTTAGCTTCTACTTATAACGTAGTGAAGACGGATAATAACAAGAATAAGATTTTTGGGGGTTGAATACGCTCAATTTGCTAAAGGAGAGCTGGATTTTTATTAAGCATTTCCCGATAGGAAAGCAGAATTCGCTGGCTTTTTCGTTCGTTTTTTTGGTATAGCAGTACCTTATGGCAACTCTGATAATATACCTTTTTTTCGCAGAGTTACTTTGCTGGAGGGACGACCGACAATAGGGGTTTTCAAGGCCTATCGTTTTAGGGCTAGGGGCAAGTCAGTCGGTATTTGATTATAACGAGGCGAATATGAAGCTAACGCTGAATTTGGAGTATCGTTTTTCAGATGTTGAGGGGCTTTTAAAGGGGCTCTTTTTACGGATGTGGGGAATATCTGGAATGTAGCTGACAATACGCCTATAGCTGATAATAAATTCGTAAATTTCTCTTCGCTAAAAGATGTGGGAGTGAGTACAGGCTTTGGGCTACGCTATGATTTTAACTTTTTTGTAATTCGCCTTGATATGGGCGTGCCGACTTACGACCCTGCCTACGAAGTAGGCGACCGGTGGATTAAGAAGTTTAAAATGAAAGATGTGGTGTTTAACTTTGGGATAAACTATCCTTTCTAAAGACGAAAGACATCAAAAAGAGGCTGTACAAAAGTTTTGTACAGCCTCTTTTGTTTGTTTGTAGTTTATGTATTAAGAGAGTCCGGAGATGATGCCTTCATCATCTATATCCATACCTTCGGCAGCGGGAACACTAGGTAAGCCTGGCATACGAACGATATCGCCCAAAATAGGGATTACAAAGCCTGCCCCTGATGCGAACTCAAACTCGCGTACCGTTACCTCGAAATCAGTAGGGCGTGCGAGCTTTTTCTCGTCATCGCTGAGTGATTTGGGCGTCTTGACGATACAAACCGGTAATTTATCAAAGCCTAACTTGTTTATCTGCTTAAGCTGGCTAAGGGCTTTACTGCTGTAATTCACCTTGCTTGCCCCATATATCTTAGTAGCTACAGTAGTTATCTTATCCTCTATGCTTGCCTGGTGAGAGTACAATGGCGCGAAATGGCTCTCGCCGCTTTCAGCAATGGCTACCACAGCACGAGCGAGTTCCTCAGTGCCTTTGCCTCCTTCACTAAAGCCTTTGCTGACCACTGCTTCTACTCCTTTTTGGCACACACTTCTTTTACATAGGCAATCTCCTCCTCGCTATCGTGTGGGAAATAGTTAATGGCTACAACCGCTTTGAGTCCGAAGTGTTGCACATTTTCGATATGTTTTTCTAAATTAGCAATACCAAGTTTCACTTTTTGCAAGTCAGGGGTATTATACTCCTCTTTTTAGCGCCTCCGTGATGACGCAACGCACGGATAGTAGCTACTACTACCACTGCATCAGGGGCTAAGCCTGCCGATACGCACTTGATATTGAGGAATTTCTCTGCCCCAAGGTCTGCCCCAAAGCCTGCTTCGGTAACTACATAATCGCCTAATGAAAGTCCCATTTTTGGTAGCCAATACCGTGTTTGTACCTTGCGCTATGCTAGCAAAGGGGTCCGCCGTGAAGAATAGCGGGATTATTCTCAAGCGTTTGTACAAGGTTAGGTTTGATAGCTTCTTTGAGCAAGAGTGCCATAGCCCCCACTACCTTAAGGTCGCGTGCAAAGACAGGAGTGCCGTCGAACTTCTTGCCTACATAGATATTGCCTATACGCCTTTTTGAGATCAGAAAAAGTTCTCTGAGAGGCATAATATAGCCATAATCTCGGAAGCAGGGTAATATTAAAGCCGTCTTCGCGAGGTATACCGTGAGTGCTGCCCCTAAGCCTACCACTATATGGCGGAGAGCGCGGTCGTTCATATCCATTACACGCTTCCAAACTACAGTGCGTGGGTCGATACCGATGCTGTGGGTTTTGCTTTGTATATTGTTGTCAATAACGGCAGAAAGGAGATTATTAGCCTTCTCGATAGCCGAGAAGTCGCCAGTGAAGTGTAGGGTTGATATCTTCCATAGGCACTACTTGCAGAATAGCCCCCGCCAGCCGCTCCGCCTTTGATACCAAATACAGGCCCTAAAGAAGGTTCGCGCAGTACAGCTATAGCTTTTTTGCCTATCTTATTGAGCCCCTCGGTAAGCCCGATGCTCACTGTAGTTTTACCCTCGCCTGCAGGAGTAGGAGTAATAGCTGTAACGAGTACTAACTTGCTTTTTTTCATCTTCTCAGAATTGATAAGATGCAGGGGTAGTTTCACCTTATACTTACCATAAGGGTCGAGATCGTCCTCGCTGATATTTAGTTTTTTTGGCTACCTCTTTAATAGGAAGCATTTGTGCCTTTTTGGGCAATTTCTAAGTCAGTCATAACCATTAAATTTTATTTATTTTCTTAATCTTCTACTTTTCTCTATACTGATTAAAAAAATTGTATTGTGTGTTCTATTTGTTTTTTTAAGGGTAGTTGAGCTACCTTCTTCTGCTATAAAAATCAAGATAATCTTTAAATATAGAAGAATGATAACGAAGAGGTTTCTTTTTCCAAAGTGAAGTAGCTAAAAATAAGTTCAATAGCAATGATTTTGCATCACATTTTAACTATTTGAGAACATTTTATAGCCGAACTGCCGCCCATTCCCTTTATATCTATCGTTTTTTTCAAAAGAGTATAGGACTTTCTATGCTAGAAGGGGTAGAAAGACGGCGGTTTTTCATTGAGTATTCCCTCTATAATACGCTGAAAGATGGGGTAATCAATCTCTGTCTCTATATCTTTCCCAACATTAGATAGCAAGTAAAAACACACGGCGTTCAGAGATGTTGCCTAAGCTGGTGAGCGTGATACTGAGAAAAATCCATACTTAGGGAAAGGGGTAGCGTATGCGAGTTGCCTCAAAGATAATCTCGCCTTGTTCAGGAAAGAGAATAGGGTTATCGGTTACGGAATTTATTTCGGTCTTTACTACCTTGCGAATAGCAGCAATAGCCTCGCGTACGGCTCCGTGTATCTGAGGAATAGAGCAAAAAGCTTCTGGCATACTCTGAAAAATCTTCAGGACTATCTACTAATGTACTGTCTTTTAGCAGCGTGCGAAGGTGCTGCGCCGTCTCTACTAACCCTTTGTGAGGGCGTACTACCTGCATCAGTTCTGAGAAAGCCGATGGATTGCCACCAAACACTTGAGTAGAAACTGAAGCTACAAAGTCCGCCCACTCTATAAGCAAGCGACTCAATAAGGTTATGCGCACTATAGGCTGTGGTAAGTTGCGTGCCGTTGAGCAAGGCATCTACCTCACGCTGACTAAGAGGTAAGGGCTCCCAGCCATATTTAGAAGCCAGCTCCTGAGCTGAATAGATTTTTGTTTTGTATGCATACCTCGCCTTCGCCTATAAGAGGTAACGAGAGATGCGCTAATGCGATGCGCTCGTCAGGAATATCCTTAGAATAAACCACAGGGTAAACCCCATTGTTGAAAAAGTCAATAAGACGCTGTACTAAAGCGAGACGTACCCCACTGAATCCGTACGAAAAAGATTGTACTTTAGAAACAGCATTATCCTCACTAACTTGCAAGGCAGGCGCTCACCTATTCCACAGGCATAATGCCTCAATTGGGTATAATGCTGCTCCGTAGCCTCGGTCAATGAACTATCTTTCACCTTTTCAGTAAAGAAAGTATGACATTTTTCGATGTTTAGCACCGCCTCTTCAGAGAGTTTGAGCTTCACATCAGTATTGATAATTGTATCTAACTGCTCCAAAAGGAGTACTTCATTAGAAATATAATGTACCATCTCTATAATAGCTTCTTAGTTCTTCGATAGTAACCCTCTGCGCTTTACCACAGCACTTAAAAAAATAAAAAATGCCAAGAAATACGCAATGCGCGCAAGGTAATCACCCATACGCACGTAAAAAGTTACTTCTTCATTAAGGGCGATAGTGCCTTTCAGACTGCCTTGCACGCCATAGGGCAGAGTTTGCAGTATTTCGCCGCGCCCATTGATAAACGCCGAAATACCCGTATTGGCACTGCGCACTACACTACGGCGCGTTTCAATAGCACGCAGACGAGTATAGCTGAGCAGCTGTTTATGCCCCTGAGTATTGCGCCACCACGCATCGTTAGTGAGAATAGCCAAAAAGTTAGCGCCTTTCTTAATATAATCGGTTACGAACTCTCCATAAATGGTCTCATAGCAAATGATAGGCGCCGCTTTACCCTCAGTGCCTACCCCTGCAAAAGCAGTGCGCTCCGGCTGAGTGGTCTTGAGTGCCACAGTACCTCCCAAATTGATAAGAGTCTCACCTAATATAGGCTTTAGCACTTGCTGATAAGGAAAATTCTCTACTGCCACTACCAACTTACTCTTGTGATACAAAGGCACTTCAGGACGACTATTAAGCAGAAAAGCCGAATTGTAATCATTGTACCATATATTATATTGGGGTAAGTAGTTGCTTTGCGAGGTAGTATGCGCCTTATCAGTAATAAACTCAATCATAGCAGTACCCCCTACCCAATTAAGCTGAGGATAGCGATATACCAAAGTGCGCAATATAGCCACCTCTTGGGTATAAGGCAGTTCTTGCAGCTTCACATTATCAGCAAAATACAGTCTCAGGAGTAACGATAAAATTCACTTCTTTATCCATCTTCACCTCAGCCAATTGTACTAATAATTGTGCTACTTCAGCATTACTAAAAGTTATATTTCTCTTGATAAGGGTCGATATTAGGGCTGCAAAGCAATAGCTTTAATAGTCTTTTTGCCCTCTTCGGAGTAGTTTTGGTATTGAAAATACGAAAATAAGCACAGGCACAGCAAATAGTAGCGTCGCCCCCTACCCTTTTGGCAAGTAGCGGACGGTTTTTATCCGATAAATAGTCCTTTATCCCTATAAAAAGCACTATATTCATCAATCAAACCCATAGCGTACCCCCAAAAGCACCTGTATATTCGTACCATTGTATCCACGTTATTTGTTCAGAAAAAGACATTTGCCTAAGTTAGCTAAGGCCAAGAGACGTCCCACCACAAGTGAAACTTCTCAAAAAGAGAGCCAAATGCAAACCAAAAAAGACAAGTGATACTTTTGTTGAAAGCCTTTTTGGCTACAAGGTGATACAATAAAAAGGTGATTGTCATCAGTAGGGTGTTGGCCAAAATAGCAAAAACAGCCCCCATTGGGGTGAGAATACCATATCCACCAAGTAGTAGGCACATTCCACACCAAAAAAGCCAAATAGCTAAGAGCAAAGACCTTCCGCTTAGTATGCTGATAGCGTGTTCTAACGCGCAATTCCATCAACAACAAAGGCACTAAAGCAATGAATATCAGAGCAGTAAAACCATAAGTAACCCACGCCCCAGCAAGCAAGCCCCCAGACAATAAGGCTAATAAAATATTCTTTTTCATACGATTTAAAAATACGTGCCAAAAAGTAAGCAATTATTAGTTAATGCGCAAATTTGTCTTTCAGTAAGTTTTTAAAAACCAAAGCACCGCTTAACAATGTTAAGCGGTGCTTTGTTTCTAAGATACTATAGGCTATTTAGCAGTTATATAACTCTGGTAAGTAGGAAACAATGCTTTGTAAGCCGCCACACTACTTGCAGGCACATAGATATGCTGAATCCTATTTTTCATCAAAGATAGTTTTGTTATCCTTGTCACTTTTTAGCGGAGGTGTAGTACCTTCAAAAGTAATGGTAGTAAGACGATTATTCCGAAAAAGCATTTTCTTTTATCTCTTTAACTGTAGCAGGTATAGTAAGAGTAACTAATTTATTGTTGCCAAAAAGCACTCTTGCCAATTACTTGTACACTATTAGGAATACTAATAGATGTTAATTCACCCTACAACAAAAAGCTTCTTCCTCTATAGTAACTACCGAATTAGGTATGGTAACTGTAGTAAATGCATTTACTTGAAAAGCATTCTTAGGAATAACAGTAATACTATTAGGTATAACTACAGATTTCAAACTATTAAATGAAAAAGCCCCTTCGCCTATACTTACTACACTATTAGGTAATATAAGAGAACTTAACCCTCTATACTTAAAGGCTTCTTTGCCTATATGAGTTACTTTATTAGGAATATTAATTTTTATTTCATACATAGTGGACTCTACAGTGAAGAAATCATTAGCAAAAAGCCCTATCACCGATAGTTAGTAGGTTATTGGGCAGAACAACAGTTATCAACTTTTTTTCTTATCCTCAAAAGCATAGTTACCAATAGCGGTTACATTTTTTTAAGCACTGGGTCAGCCTGCATATCAAGTTTTTAGTCTTATTATTTTTCCACTTTATCAACGTTTTACCATCAGCGCTTAGCTCATAGTCAGCAGCAGTGATAGGTTGGTCTGCCTCATCTTCATCTTCGTCATCAGCTCCCAAGCCAATATAAGTAGTAGGCCAACCAGTAGCGGTTTTAGGACCGTAAAGACGTTTGTTTACGGTATCTATATACCAATCGCCTTCATTACCTTTGTCAGCATCCGGAGCACCACTGCCAGAGTGAATTTTAGAGCCCGACTGTCCTGCGGGCGCACCTCTAGAGCTTACAGGAGTGCCCCAGCCCTCAGCGGTCTTAGGCCCATAAAAAATCATAGACAGGAAGTCTCAAGTAATAATCACCTACACTACCCAAAAGTAGCCGTAGGGAGTTTCAGTACCCTGAAAGGATAGTATTTCCTTTTTGTACTTCTACAATTGTTTTTCTTTCGTGCAGTTCACTAATGCTATAGGAGCTGCTATCGCCATCGCGATATAAATAAAATTCTTCATTTTTTTCTAATGTTTATATTTTCTTCTTCTGGTTCAAAAAGAATACTTAATGACTGGATCATTAAAATAAGTTTTTCAAATAAGTTTGCAATATTGACTAGCTTACAGATTGAAAAAAGTTACCTCTGAGAATGCCTAATCTTTTAGCAAGCTCATCTAAAATCAATCCCCTCTCCATCGTTAGTTGTATCCCACACGAGTAAAATAACAAAAATAATTTTCAGGGGTAACTCCCGATGCTTCCATTTTTGCCTTAATCTTTGCTACAAGTTCATCAAGAGTGATTGTAGGAATTTCTGCTTCTCTATTCTGAATAAAATCAGAATTAAATAGCGGGAATAACCATAGTTCTGCAAATAGATCAATAATAATGGTTCTAAGTTTTTTTGTTTCCTTTTAGGAGTGTTTTTACCCGTTTGAGGAAGTTCTTTTCAACCAATCTAATATCGTGAACAACCCCATTTATTGGTTTCTTAAAAAAGAAGATTCCATCGTTCTTTATCTAACCGGCCACGTAGATACTTTGCTACATAGTACTCTATGAGAGTTTGGGGAGGAGTAAATGTATAGGACTAGTTTCAAAAAAATATCAGGTTCGTTATATTGGTCTGCAATCTCTATACTTTTTCAGTAAGTCGCAAATATCCATTATAAAGTTACTTAAACTTTTTTTCATCTCCTCCTCTACACCATTAAAAACTTGAGTATAACCTCCACTTACACAATTAAAAATCTGAGGGATTCATTCTTAAGTCTTTCGATTACTGGTACATTTTTGCACCTTTTTATATTTGCAATTAATGATGCCATTTTTTTATTATTTTTACGTTTAACAAATTTTTCTAATTACTATTTCTATTCAACTCTCACTATAAAGCTGTTCCAGTATACCATTCTTCTATTTGATATCTTTTCAACAAAAATGGAAACTCAGAATACTTTTTATAGGGTCTATTACTTTTTAATTTTAAAAGATATAGTACTTTTACAATTGTTTGTTTGCTAAGATTAGGGAGAGGAAAAAGTGCTTTTATCCTCTCCCTTTTATGTTCTTTGTAATAAATGTATTACACTATTTTTTTGAAGTGCTGCAAACTCTTCTTCTGTAAGGCTTTCACTATATAATCCCTGTGTTTGCCAAAGACCACTTTCTTTTAACCTTTGGTTCAGTAGAAAAAAATTACCTAACCACCCTTCAGATGCTTTTTATTTCACCTGCTTTGGCTGCATTAGAAAGAGTTCCAATGAGTTTTTTTCTCCCATTTTTACGATCTTTTTCCTCTTCTACTGCAAAAAAACCACAAAAGTTATTTTTTTCTAATGTGAGCTACAGCTTCCTCAGTTATTTGTGCTTCAAGTACAGAATCTACTTTCCCTGCCACTCTTTCCTGCGCTTCTTTTGCAGTGGCATTTACATTCCAAACTTTAAAAATAAGGATTATTTTTCCTTATTTAGTAAAGCATCACCCACTCTTTGAAGAAAAAAATACTACGGTTTTTGTTTTTCGTTTACATAATGTTCTTCTAAGCGTTTGAATAGGTTGTTGTCACCATTGTGAGTTCCTACTCTCACTATACGATCTAAACCTTCAAAAGTTTCTCCTTCCTCAAAACATTACATAAATGCCATTAGCTGGAATTTGTTGTTTTTCCGCTTCAAAAGGATAGCTAAAACGTTCAAGCGAGGTTAAATAACTCGTGTAATCTTAATGTTAATGATTTCTGCATACTATTTAAATTATGATTTTCAAATGTTAAATATTGTAGTCGTTGACCTATCCTCATTCCTTTTAAAGGAAGCTCAATATTTGTCAAACAATCCTTAATAGGTTCTATATATTTTTCACCTGCCAAGATAATAAATTTATCTTCCTGAAGATCAGCAACCTCTCTTAATTGCTCTATAACCTTTGCTCCCCTAAGCTGTTCTATCTTCCTTCCGCATTCTATTAAGCGTTTTCATTGTAAGGATCTATCACTTTATCAAGAGGCAATAAATGATGCTTAGCCGAAAGTATATAGATAGCATCATCAGTTACTAATTTTTTAGCATATGCCAAACTTTTTCTAAATAAAGGGCTTTTATACATCCCTTCTGCTACTACCGCTATATTTTTCTTTCTGAGAAACACACGAAATAAGTACAATTGTTTTCATTTTTTTGCTATGTTTTAAATATTCAACCAATTTATTGTTTTTTTACTATATATCATACAAAAAACACTCTTTAGTTACTATTTTTTTAGTAAATTTATTTTTTTATTCTAAATATAACATATCGTATAACTGTCAGTTTTTCAGCATAATAAACGTTTTACTTTTTATATACTTTAAACTAAAAAAATTTTCAGTACAAATCTATACCTGCCTGCAAAAAATAAAAAAATGTAATCCTTTACAAACTTAAATTTCCCCGCTGGCGCAAGCTTGCAGCTTGTGCCCAATTCAAAATTCATAATTCTCTCCCCGTCCCACCTGTCCCACTCGTCTCACCTGTCCTATTCGTCTCACCTGTCCTATTCGTCTCACCTGTCCTATTCGTCTCACCTGTCCTATTCGTCTCACCTGTCCTATTCGTCTCACCTGTCCCACTCGTCCCATCTGTCTCACTTGTCTCACTCGTCTCACCTGTCCCACTTGTCTCACTCGTCCCATCTGTCCCACTTGTCCCACTTGTCCCACTTGTCCCACTTTTTATTTATTCCCAACTGCAAAACTACACCTCCCTACAAAAATATAAAAGTCCAATATTTTCCAATTGAAGTGTAAAAGTTTTGTCCAAATTTGTACAAATAAAGTTTTTATTATATTTTTTGCTGCCCAAAAATTTTTCCTTTTACCCCTTCCCTTTACATTAGATATAGAAACAATATAGGGAAGAGCGAAGTATAAGCGAAGTATAAGCAAAAGATAAACATCCAATCATCATATAAAAATCAGAAAAAAATATCCTACTGAAAAATATGAGTTTGATATAAGGTATATTATACCATTATGATGCTCGTGTATAGGCTCCCCCTTTGAAGGGGGCTGGGGGGATGTTTATAATCAATAAGTTAATTCACTAACAACTTAATCAAAATGAATTACCAAGAGCATATTATACGACTACAAACAGAAGTAAATCGCACTTTTGGGCGCACCGTTACCTCTATGTTCGATTTTTGAACTATTAGCCGAAAAAAATACACCTTTCTACCCAAACACTACGCCGCTTTTATGGCAAAATCGATAAGGACAAACAGCTGAGCGCCGCAAGCCTCAACCTAATTTGTCAGTACATAGGTTTTGCTGACTGGGAGAGCTTTTGTGTCCAACCCGATACCCCTAAGGTGAATGTTCACGAGCTTATCAACGCTTTCTACGATACCGTTGCTTACTCTGGGGCTACTTTCTTCGACCCCAAGCTGCGCGACACCCACGAGGCGTATGCCGAGCTTATCATCAAAGACCTACCTTATGCCTATACTTTTTTTAGAGCGTTATAAAGCCTACCCCGTTATCACCCAATCGCTCTACCCGTGGTTCCCTTTACTACGACCAAATGGCACAGCGCAGCTATGTCCAGCTTATCGAAGCCTACTTAGCTACGGAGCCTTTAAAGCACTTACGCGTTTGTCAGAACTCTTTCCTTGCATATGGGGCGTTTTTGCGCCGCAAACGGAGGAAGAAAGCAAGTGCTTACTGAAGTAGAAAAATACGTCAAAAACGCCGATAAACACATAGATTCGATATATCGAGACTACCCCGACAGTTTCTTTCATTATCCCGAAACGCGCTATACTATTGCTAAGGTAGCACAAGCATATCTGCAAGGCAATGAGCAAGAGGCTACTAGGGTAGCCGAAGCCGCCCTAATCCGCAACTCACATACTGAGCCGTTATACGTTTTTTTGGCGAGTATTTCCAGACGCCCGACATATTAGTATCTAAGCTCTGCAATGCCCTTATATGGATGGGAAAAAAATAGATTTTTGCAATAGAGATTTACAGTACTTATAGCGAGAAACTTTTTCTCAACGGAAGACCCAGTAGAGCATCAGTCGAAGAACTTTGTATATGAACGCGACACTAATTTTTGCCGCACAGACTGTAGAGATGATGCACCTTTTCGATGAGAGAATTCCGCTTTTAGAATCGAAACGACAACCGCATTGGAAGACGCAACATTATGAAGAAATACAGCAATGGCTTATAGCGCTAAAGCGAACCGAGAAGCAGAAGTTTTTCTGAGCGAAGAGCTATCAAAGAACATCTTTATAGTTTAGGGAAGAAGCTAAATTATGGAATAGTAGAAAGCTTAATTGAAAGATTTAGTTAGATGAAATTACAATAGACAGTTGTTTATTTCAGAAAAAGTAGTATCTTTGCACTTGTAAAATCTTTTTAAGAGATGTAGGGCAGAGGGCTGCAACCCCTGCCTAACCCCTAAAATAACTTTCTTAGCATTTTTCTTTAGTGAAAAAGCTAATAAGCATTTCAAAGGATTTAAACTTAATTTGGATTACTAAGTTCATCTCTTAAAATAATTTCAAAGAACTTGCCCTCTTTGCATAGGCATTATTGACTTTCAATAACCTTGCAAAAGATAAGAAGTTTCTCTAAAAGATTAGAAAAACTTTAACAAAAAGCACCACTTAGATAGCTAAGCGGTGCTTTTTATCTATTAACGCAAGTTTATATAAGGTTTGTGATACCTTAAACCTTATAACTAAACACTAAAAAGTCGTAAGTACCTATTCCCCTTTGGAGGGGCAAGGGGAGGTTTTATTACTCAAGGGCTACCTCCTGCGAAGCGCTTTCTACTGCTTCAGCAATTCATTTAGTCGGGCAATTTCATCGCGGTATTGGGCAGCTTTAAGGAAGTCGAGGTCTTTAGCGGCGGTCTCCATAAGTTTGCGAGTCTCCTTAATTTTCTTCTCTATCTCTTTGGCTGTCATATATACTGCCTGAGCTTCAGCCGCTTGTCTATGAGCAAACGAAGGGTCGTAATGAAACTCGGTAATCGGACTCTTGCTAAGGCTGTTCTCTATCTTCTTTTGTAGTGGTTGTGGGGTAATGCCGTGTGCTTTGTTGTAGTTCATTTGCTTTTTCACGGCGATAGTTAGTGTCGTCAATAGTGCGCTGCATACTCTCGGTTATCTTGTCGGCATACATTATAGCCTTGCCATTTACGTTGCGCGCCGCCCGTCCTACTGTTTGGGTAAGCGAACGCGTAGAGCGCAAAAACCCTCTTTATCGGCATCGAGAATAGCCACAAGCGACACTTCAGGCAAGTCTAACCCCTCACGGAGGAGGTTTACCCCTATGAGCACATCAAAAAGCCCTTTGCGGAGGTCTTGCATAATCTCCACGCGCTCCAAAGTATCAACATCGCTGTGTATATAACGGCAACGCACCCCTATGCGGGTGAGGTATTTGGTGAGTTCCTCAGCCATACGCTTGGTAAGGGTCGTTACGAGTATGCGCTCGTCTTTCTCTACGCGCACTTGTATTTCTTCCACAAGGTCGTCTATCTGATTCTGGCTTGGGCGGACTTCTATCTCAGGGTCGAGCAGCCCTGTAGGGCGTATCACCTGCTCTACATACACCCCTTGTGCTTTCTGTAGTTCGTAGTCGGCAGGGGTAGCACTCACGTATATAACTTGGTTTTGGAGGGCTTCAAACTCTTCAAACTTCAGCGGACGGTTGTCCATAGCTGCCGGCAACCTAAAGCCGTATTCTACCAAGTTTTCCTTCCTACTGCGGTCGCCCCCATACATAGCGTGCACTTGGGGCATCGTAACGTGGCTTTCGTCTATTACCATCAGAAAATCATCAGGAAAATAGTCGATAAGGCAGAACGGACGCGTACCAGCTTCACGACCGTCTAAGTAGCGCGAGTAATTCTCAATACCTGAGCAACAGCCCAATTCGCGTATCATCTCGAGGTCAAACTCTGTGCGCTCTTTTAGCCGTTTTTGCTTCCAAAAGCTTTTACCCGATGCTTCAAAAAACTCTACTTGCTTCATCAGGTCTTGCTGAATGTTCCATATCGCCTTTTGAAGTATATCAGGCGAGGTAACGAACATATTAGCAGGGTAGATATTGAGGCTCTCGTAGTGGTCTAATATATGATTGGTAGTAGGGTCAAATTGTTCTATTTCTTCAATCTCATCACCAAAGAAGTGAATGCGAAAGGCGTTATCATCATACCCAGGGAAGACGTCTAACACATCGCCTTTGATGCGGAAATTACCGTGCCTAAAGTCAGCCGTAGTGCGGGCATAGAGACTCTGCACAAGGCGGTGCATCAGCTTAGTGCGCGGCAATATATCGCCCCGTTTAATAGTGATAACGTTCTTCTGAAATTCCACAGGGTTACCGATACCGTAAAGACACGACACTGAGGCAACCACCAGCACATCGCGCCTGCCCGATAGTAAGGCAGAGGTAGTACTGAGGCGCAGCTTTTCTATTTCATCATTAATAGAGAGGTCTTTTTCAATATAAGTACCTGTGGAAGGAATATAGGCTTCGGGCTGGTAGTAATCGTAGTACGACACAAAGTATTCTACCGCATTATTAGGGAAGAAAGCCTTAAATTCGGAGTAAAGTTGGGCAGCAAGAGTTTTTGTTATGAGCTAATACAAGGGTAGGGCGCTGTATCTTTTCTACCACATTAGCGATAGTAAAAAGTCTTGCCCGAGCCTGTAACGCCCAATAGCACTTGGTATTTATCGTTTTTTTCAATCCCTCTACAAGCTGTTGTATCGCTTGGGGCTGGTCGCCCATAGGGGCAAAAATCGGAAACTATAGAGAATTTCATTTTTAGTAGTTAGGTATTAAATTTAATAGCCATATCTGTTGCCCCAATGTTTTTTTCAGATACTCTCTCAGAGCATTTTCGCGAGGGTTATCAGAGGGCTCGTAGAAAGTCTCTCCTTGCAATTCGTCAGGTAGGTAATCCTGAAAAGCGAAATTGCCCTCGTAGTCGTGGGCGTATTGATAGTCTTTGCCATACCCCAGTTCTTTCATCAGCTTAGTGGGGGCATTGCGCAGGTGTATAGGCACTGATAGGTCGCCTGTTTGTTTTACTACCTGCTGTGCCTTGTTGATAGCCTTATACGAAGCGTTGCTCTTAGGCGATGACGCCAAATAAATAGCACACTGACTCAATATAATACGCGCTTCAGGATAGCCGATGGTCGTAACTGCCTGAAAAGTATTGTTCGCCAAAATCATAGCCGTAGGATTGGCATTACCTATATCTTCGGAAGCCAAAATGAGCATACGGCGCGCAATGAACTTCACATCTTCGCCCCCTTCTATCATTCGCGCTAACCAATAGACCGCCCCATTGGGGTCACTACCTCGTATCGACTTGATAAAAGCCGAAATAATATCATAATGCTGCTCGCCCGTTTTTGTCGTATAGCACCGTGTTCTTCTGCACTAGGTGTAGCACACTATCATTAGTTATTACTACGGACTGTCCTTCGGGGGTAGCATTCACAATAAGCTCAAAGGTATTGAGCAACTTGCGCCCGTCACCCCCCGATAGCTTTAGCAACGCTTCAGTTTCTTTTTAGCTGTATATCTTTTGGTCTTTAGCACGCTATCTTTAGCGATAGCATTTTGTAGTAATTGCTCTAAATCCTTGCGCTCAAAAAGCGTTGAGTATGTACACTTGGCAACGCGACAGCAGAGCAGGAATAACCTCAAAACTGGGGTTTTTCGGTAGTAGCCCCAATAAGGGTTATCCAGCCTTTTTCTACCGCCTGCAGTAGTGAGTCTTGTTGCGTTTTATTAAAACGGTGAATTTCGTCTATAAAAAAACAATAGGGTTTTTGAGTGGTGAAGAGTCCCCCGCTTTGTTTGCTTTTGCTCAATGACCTCGCGCACCTCTTTAATGCCCGAACTGATAGCACTGAGGGTATAGAACGCACGATTACTCTGATGAGCAATGATGTTTGCCAAAGTCGTTTTGCCAGTACCAGGAGGCCCCCAGAAGATAAGCGACGGCAAGAAGCCACGCGCTATCTGTTGGCGCAAAGCACCCTGCGTGCCTACCAAATGTTCTTGTCCCACATATTCTTCAAGCGTAGTAGGACGCATACGTTCTGCAAGTGGCGTCATCTGATTAACAATTATTTAGTAGCTCCCACCCTACTACTTCGTCATAGAGAGCACCAGGAGCGCGATAATATACTAATATGATATAGGTATTTTTCGGTTTGATAGAAGTTCCCCTATCTCATTGAAGTCGATAGTGCGCCCTCTTTGGTAGCGAACTTATAGTTGTAAAAAACCTTGTTTTTAGCAATACTTTTTCCTTTGAAAAGACCGTCCTTTTCATCATAGGTAAGTTTGTATTCATCTCGAAGCTCATAGTTGCTAAACTTGCCATATACATACACCTCTTTGCCCCAAAAAGTCGATTTACCCTCTAAGGCGAAATGCACTTGGGTATAGTCTGCTTCGTTGGCAGGGTTAGCCCCATTGACAGTAGTGATAAGGAAGTCGCCATTGATGTCGGGGTAATAAGTATAGACACTATTAGCGCGACTGACATTAGTGAAAAGATAGCTACCCACAAGGCGATCGCGGGTAAAAACGCGCAATACCCGAAGCCGCTACGCGTATATCTTTACTGTCGAAATAGAAATACTCATTACCTGCCCAGAAAGCTGTCTCGCGGTCGTAGCGATATACCAGCTCATTACCGATGATATACTGCGGTTTAAGCCCCGTGATAGCGGTATCCCAACGGTAATTTTGTAGCACAGCCACCTTTACGGCTACTTGCGGATTATCGAGTCTAAAAATCTTTCTGATTGATGGTGAACTGTACCACTTGTTGCGTGTCGTAATATTTTTAGGGTCGCGAGCGCGCTTTACCTCAGCCGGCACGTTTACCTGAGGAGTATAGACGACAAACCGACGCGAAAAGAGTTCAGTGCCATAGCTGTCGGTTATAGAGAGTATGTAGTTGCCACTGAGGGTCAGTTGGGTAAGTTCATTAGGGAAAGTAAGGCGGTAGTGCGAATAGCTCTGTAGGGTGCCATAAGAGTTGCTTTCAGGTTGTATCGGCTGATTGTCAATCCCTTTTTAGGTATTCGCTTTTCATCAGAGAAGAAGCCGACCAATCGGCATTGCAATGGGTAATTTTATAGTAGTAAGTCTCCTCATTTCCTCGAGGGTCGTCAAACTGCAAGCTAAACGACTCATTGCGGCGCACAATCGGAAATTGATTCTTATCATTGCCATCGGCTTTGAATATAATCGTTTTTATATAATCAGGGGGTGTTTTCTCTACTAACACCTCCTGCGACAGCATCGTCCAAGGAAATAAGAGTATTAAAAAGGAGTTTTTTTCATAATGTTTAATTTGTTATTTGAAAAGCATCAAAAGAGATTTACTTCATTTCATCGCAATAATAGACAGATATAAAAGTTACTTATAGTATCTTTTTTTATCTTTACTACCCAAAAATTTTCGTCTTTTCTTTTGATGATAAATATATCCAACCTCCTGCATTTACCTCATATTTATAAATATGATTTTTTTATATCGCAAATATCCTTTTTACATTCGATTGAAAAGTGCCATAACACATATTCCATTCTTGTGTAGATATTTCAGTAAGTCTTTTTAAAAAAATGCTATTATAGTCTTTTTTTAGTCGGTGCTTTCCAACCAAAAATCTACTTCTTCCTTATCTTCATTAGGAATATAAGAAAGAATTTCATCTTTCCCTTTTTGAATGTTGCGCATACCCTTTGTACCCAAATATAAATACTACTACAAATAGAAAAAAACAATTCTCTTTATATGATAGTGATTTTTCTTCATTTTTAAAGGAAAGCTGCTAAATCTGTTAATAGAAAAACCTACTAATTAAGTGCGTAGGCAGTCCCATTACGTTGTTATAAGAGCCCTCAATAGAGGTTACCCTATATGTCCAATCCATTCTTGTATGCCATAAGCGCCTGCTTTATCAAAAAGGCTTATATTTTTTTCAATATAGTGCGTTATCTCCTTATCGGTAAGCTCTCTAAAAGTTACTTTTGTAACGCAGTGATGCGTACCCTGAGCGTCATTGGTAGTAAAACACCGAGGTAATCACCTCGTGGGTCTTACCTGAGAGCGAACGCAACATCGCAAAGGCATCGGCAGCATCTTTGAGGCTTGCCAAGAGCTTTGCCCTCGTGCCACACAAGGGTATCTGAGGTCAGCAGCACACAGTTAGGAGGTATTTCGCCTTCAAAAGGCGTTGCCTTTAGCTCTGCCAAATAATCAGTGATTTGCTCGCGTTGCAAATGAGCGGGATAGGTCTCTTCTATCGGTTTGAGCACTACCTCATAGGGTATATCTAATTCTTTTCAAAAACTGCTGACGCCGTGGTGAGCCTGAGGCTAATATTATTTTCTTCATTATTACTTTTGTAGATTTATCATCAAATCTTTATCAGTATATTTTTGTAAATATTTGAGTTTGTTTTGTAAGAAATAGTCAGCGTATCGGGTTCATCTTTGCTGCCAATTAATGATTTACTCTTTTTACTGGTTGATATAAAACTTTTGCCCCAGATAAGGCTTTAAGTATTCGTGTTCGAGACTCTTTTCGAGCATTTGTCGCTCAAAATCGCAGCGATATACCTCTCCTTTTAGGTATTTCTCTATCATTAGCGAGGCAATAGGCCCTGCTACACGCGCCCCGTAATAACCGTTTTCAACAAAAAAACCGCTATGGCTATCTTAGGGTCTTCAACAGGGAGCCAAAGCTACAAATATAGAGTGGTCGGTTAGCTGCATACGCTTGCCATTTACCCTGATAAAGTTCTCAGCTGTCCCTGTTTTAGCCGCAATATTTATGCCATCTATCTGGGTACGCCGTGCCGTACCAGCTAAGTACGCCATATTCATTCCTCTGATGATAGGGTCAAAATGTTTAGGGTCGATGGTAGTATGTTTAGGCTCAGTATATTCCTTAAAAGGAGTTACCTTATTGTCTATCTTCTTCACAATGTGAGGGGTGTAGTAATAGCCCTTATTAGCTATGGCTGCCATTACATTGGCAAGCTGTATAGGGGTGGTGAGTATCTCGCCCTGCCCAATAGCATTAGAGATGTTGGAAGTGCCATTCCACCGCCCTTTGCCGTATTGCTTGTTGTAGAGGTTGATGTCGGGCACCTTCCCAGGGGTACCTGTAGGCAAATCGGAACCTAAGAAGTTACCAAGCCCAAAAGCTCTTCACGTGGGCAGTCCATTTTTCCATTCCCACTTCCGAAGAAGTTTTCATATCGATAGCCCGCTTATAAGTATTGGCAAAATAGGCGTTGCACGATAGGGCAATACCGTATAGCAAGTCATTCGAACCGCGCCCGCAGTGGCAACGCATTATATGCCCCCATAGCGATAGCCCCCACCGCAACTGAAAACGCTCTGAGGAGTTATTACCCCTCTTGCAACCCTATAAGAGCATTCACCACCTTAAAAGGCGACCCAGGGGGGTACTGCGCTAATAGCGTGCGGTCGTATAAAGGCTTGCCTATAGAGTCGTTATAGAGCGCCGTGTAGTTCTTAGAGCGGTCGCGCCCTACCAACAGACTGGGGTCAAAAGAAGGCGCCGATACCAAAAGCGAGTATCTCGCCCGTCTTAGGCTCAATAGCTACTATACCGCCGTGCTTGTGCTGCATCAGCAGTTCGCCATAAAGCCTGTAGTCCAATGTCTATGGTCAGTTGTAGCGGTTGCCCCATAATAGGCAAGGTGTCGAGCGCTCCATTTTTATAACGCTCTATCGCCGCATTGTGTTTGTCTTTTTGGAAGTATTGTACCCCTTTTTTGCCGCGCAAAAACTCTTCGTACTGCTTCTCTACCCCACTGCGCCCAATGAGCTCTCCCGCCAGATAATAAGGGTTTTTCTTCAGTTCCCACTCATTTACCTCGCTGATGTAGCCCAACACATTACCGGCATTATGGGTCAGATAGCTGCGCAGCATTCGCTTTTTGTATATAAAAACCCTCGAATTTGCGCATCTTCTCTTGTAGCACTGCATAGTCGGTGTTAGAGAGCTGATGCACTATTACTGATGGTTTTTTTGCGCGAATAATCTTTGGCTTTCTGTAGTTTTTCGGTGAAATCAGCTTTAGAGAGTTCTAATAAGCTGCAAAGTTCGAGGGTATCTAAGTTCTTTACCTCACTGGGTATCACCATCACGTCATAAGCCGGCTGATTAGAGACCAGCAATTCGCCATTGCGGTCGTATATATAGCCGCGTTCGGGATAGTCGTATACCGTTTCGATAGCGATATTGTCGATACCAGAAGTATTCTCATCGTGATAAACCACTTGCAAGAAGAATAAGCGCAAGATTATCACAATGGTTGTAAATAATATGATGAATGGCAACAGAAATTTTTCTCATTTTTTTACTTTTTACTAAACAGATAAATGTATAGCAAACAAACAATGATGGTGAATACTGAGGCACAAATGATTTTTACAAGGGTAATCAGTACGTGATTAAAGTTGAAAATCTCTAAAAAATAGAATAATATGTGGTGTAACACCACCATCAGAGTGGTATAACTAAACACTTTGGTAAACGGATAGGCCAAAAGGTCTAACTCTTGGTACTCAAAAATTCTTGCCAAACACAAGGTGCAAGATAGGCGAGCGCCAATAAGCTATAAACACACTACTGGCAGCGTGTAAGCCGCCTGTATTAGAAAAACATATCTATACAGAGCCCCAGCAAAAACGCCGTCAGCAGATAGGGTACCCTATTCTCTATAAAGGGGCTGCCAATAGGTAAACGATGTAAATCATCGGGTTTACATACCCCCCCAATAAGCTACATTGTTAAAAATAAGCACCTGCAACAATACCAATACTATAAAGAGAAATGTATTTTTTTACTATAGGGTGATTCATTTTGCTGTCTTGTTTTTCAATTGCCTTTACGGCAGTACGGTCGGTATCTTCTATGATATATACGTAGTCGAGGTTAGACATATCAGTGAAAAAGCTGTACATCAATAATGTAAGTATTATCGTGCTGACTTTTCTGATAATGTACTATTTTGCCAATAGGTATCCCTTTAGGGAAGATGTTAGACATTCCCCAGTTACTATAGTATCGCCGTATTGTATAGGCGCAATATTAGACACTTCCAATAGCTGCACTTTATTCAATGATTGGGCATCCCAATGTAGCGAACCGAAATGGCGGGTGCGTTTTATCATCGCATTAAGGGCTGATTTAGTGTTTAGCACACTCTGCACGGTAGCAAATCGCCCCGAGGTATTCTCTACTATCCCCACTATGCCCTGTGGCGACACTACCCCCATATCTTGCTTCACTCCGTCATTGCTACCTTTGTCTATCGTTAAATAGTTTTTGTGCAATCTGAAGCTATTCTTTATCACATTGGCAGTAAGCACCTTGAAGCGCAAAGTATCAGCGTGAGCAAAGGTAAGCGAATCGGTATGAGATAAGCTGCTGACCTGCTGCTGTAGCTGTAATAACTCTTTGCGAAGGGTGCGGTTTTCCTCGCTGAGCAACTCGTTTTGGCTTCTGAGGTTGAAATACTGCGCCCAATAGTTAGAAAAGCCGTATAGTTTGCCACTAATAGCATTAGCCGAATGCAGATAAGCACTCTGCGAATAGTAATTACTTTTGAATACTAAGCTAATAGACAGCCCAAAGAGTAGCAAAAACAGTAAGAAGTCCCTCGAACGAATAAAGAACTGTATGATTTGATTCACTATTTAAGCAATATACTCTTAAATTTATTAATATTCTTTAGGGGTGATACCCGTACCGCGTACTACTGCGCGCAATGGGTCTTCGGCAACATATACAGGCAAATCGGTTTTGAGCGAAATACGCTTGTCTAAACCGCGTAGCATCGCCCCACCGCCTGCCATATAGATACCGGTATTATAGATGTCGGCAGCAAGCTCAGGAGGCGTTTGCGAAAGCGTTTCCATAATAGCGTCTTCTATACGCAAAATCGACTTGTCTAACGCCTTTACCATTTCGCGATACGACACTTGTACTTGTTTAGGTTTGCCGGTTAGCAGGTCGCGACCTTGCACCATAATATCTTCTGGTGGCGAATCGAGGGTCTTCGATGGCTGCCCCTACTGTTATTTTGATGTTTTCGGCAGTACTTTCGCCCACATATAGGTTGTGTTGGGTACGCATATAATGCACTATATCAGAGTTGAAAATATCCCCTGCTATCTTCACTGACTTATCGCAAACGATACCGCCAAGTGCAATAACAGCAATTTCAGTAGTACCCCCTCCTATATCTATAATCATATTACCCTTAGGCTGCATAATGTCCAGCCCAATACCTATAGCCGCTGCCATAGGTTCGTGTACTAAGTAAATATCTTTTCCGTTTACGCGCTCGCACGACTCGCGTACCGCACGTGTTTCTACCTCGTAATGCCCGAAGGAATACACACTACCATACGGAGTGAAGGCGAGAAGAAACGCTTTTTAAGCGCAGGAATACTCTTGATGAGCATACTAATCATTTGCTCAGAAGCGTCGAAATCGGCGATAACCCCGTCTTTTAGCGGACGAATAGTGCTGATGCTAGGGTGTGTTTTTACCCTGCATAAGGCGCGCTTCTTGTCCCACAGCTATAATTTTTTTAGTGCTTCTATCCAAAGCTACAATAGAAGGACTATCCACTACTACCCTATCATTATGGATAATTAGGGTGTTAGCAGTACCCAAGTCAATGGCTATTTCTTCAGTTAAGAAATCAAAAAAACCCATATTATGTTCTTTCTGTTAATGTATATATCTTGATAATCAGTTGTTTAAGTGTTTTTAGGACACTATTCTTAGCAGGGTGCAATTTTACGAATTTTTGAGATGAGCAAAAAGACATAAAATAATTTGCCAATTAGCAAATTTGTCAATTAGCAAATTTACTAATTCAGAAATTTTTCTTTTTGTACTTACCCTTACAAAGGATATACCTACCCTTTTAGGATGAGCGAAGGATGTGCGAAAGATTACCGAAAAATAACTATCTAATAAATTGTCAAACGTCAGAAAAAAATATTCTATTTCCCTAATCCATAGAACCTAAATTCAAAAAATCTTTGGTAGAATGAAAAAAATGTTGTAATTTTGCGGCATAGAAAAGCGAACAACTACAAGCCTCTTCCGAGCGGAGAGGCTTTTTTTGTATTTTAAATAATAACAAAAAGCTACTAATTTGCTGATTGACATATTTGCTAATTGGCAAATTATTCGTACCTTTGCCGTGTAGAATATGAGCGGTTTATTCAACCACCCTGATTTACAGTCACTAATTTATTAATTCAAATTTTAAAATTGATGAAAATCATTATCGCCATTGATGGCTATTCCTCTACAGGGAAAAAGTACTACCGCCAAAGCAGTAGCCAAAAACATTAGGGCTATGTGTATATTGATACAGGTGCAATGTACCGCGCCGTTACCTACCTCGCTCTCGAGAAAGGCTATGCCTCTACCTCAGGCATCGAGGTGAAACCGCTGATGAAAGCCCTCAGACAGTCAGAAATAAAATTCGTATACAACCCCGAAGTAGGCTTCGCAGAGCTATACCTCAACGGTAAAAAAATATAGAAAACGACATCCGCAGCATAGATGTAGCTAATTGGGTGAGCGAGATAGCCAAACAACCCGAAATACGCACTTATTTAGTAAAACCTACAACGCAAGATGGGCGAACAAAAAGGCGTAGTAATGGACGGTCGGGATATTGGGACGGTAGTATTCCCCGATGCCGAACTAAAAATATTTATGACCGCTAGCGAACAAGTGCGTGCAGAGCGTCGTTATAACGAGCTGAAAAGCAAAGGCGACAACACCTCTTTTGCCGAAGTGCTTGCCAACATACAGCACCGCGACCATATCGACACCACTCGCAAAGAGTCTCCCCTAAAGAAAGCCGATGATGCTATCGTTATCGACAACACCCACCTAACCATCGACCAACAAGTTGAAAAAAATACTATCTTTGGTTAATAAATAATTAAACCTTATGCCGCATACTATCACCACAGACGACAGCACCAAGCAAGCATCGATATTCGTAGAATATACGAAAGGACTTGGTTTTGCTCATACCACTCAAAAACTAAATTCGATAGTTCTTTTAGAGAAGAACTTTCTGCCAAAAGAAAAAGAATTTAAAGAGATGTTCATCGAGAGGGTAAAAGAAGTAAAAGCCGTCAGACAAGGAAAGTTACAAACGCGTGATTTAGACGAAGTACTCAATGAATTATAGCTTTTAGAACTATGGCTTCTTTTGATAAAGACCTTAGAAGCTATCGAAAAATACAAAAGTCTGAAAGAAGACTTTAAAGCGCTCAAAGAAGAACTTAAGGAAAATCCTCTTTTAGGTACTGATTTGGGTGACGGTTTTTAAGAAAAATACGTCTTAACATTACCTCTAAAGGTCAAGGAAAAAAAGAGGAGGAGGGCGTGTGATTACCCACGAAGTAATCGTAAATGTAGAAACCGAAGATTCTGAAGAAAGCCAAACTAAAAATATACTTTTTGTAGCTCTCTACGATAAAAGTGAATATACTACTGTAGATATGAAAAATCATAAAAAGAAGTAGTAGAAGAGTATTATAACGATTAAAGAAAAAGACAAAAAAATAAAAAAATATGTGTGAACACAATTGCTCTTGTGGCGGAGCGCGCCACAACTGGACGAAAGAAGAAATTATCGCTATCTATAACAAACCCCTAATGGACTTGCTCTACGAAGCAGCGACCGTACACCGCAAGTACCACGACCCTAATTCGGTGCAAGTCTCTACCCTACTCTCTATCAAGACAGGAGGTTGCTCTGAAGACTGTGCTTATTGTCCGCAGTCGGCACGCTACGAAACAGAGGTGAAAAATAGAAAACGCCGATATGATGAGCGTTACCCACGTGAAAGCACAAGCCCTACGTGCTAAATCGGCAGGGGCTTCGCGCGTGTGTATGGGGGCAGCGTGGCGCAATGTAAAAGATGGTCCAGAATTTGAGCAAGTACTCGAAATGGTGCGTACTATCAACAAACTTGATATGGAAGTGTGCTGCACCCTGGTATGCTAACCGAAAACCAAGCCAAACGCCTTGCCGAAGCTGGTTTGTACGCCTACAATCACAACCTCGACACCTCTGAAGAATACTATAAAGAGATTATCTCTACCCGTAGCTACGAAGACCGTTTGAAGACGATTGACAACGTGCGCAAAACTAATATCACCGTATGTAGTGGAGGTATTATAGGTATGGGCGAGTCGTTAGAAGACCGAGCTGGTATGTTGGTAGCCTTATCGACGCTCAATCCGCAGCCAGAATCAGTGCCTATCAATGCTTTAGTACCCGTAGAGGGGACTCCTTTAGAAGATTGTAAGCCGGTGGATATTTTTGAGATGGTGCGTATGGTAGCCACCGCACGTATCGTGATGCCAGAATCGCAAGTACGCCTATCAGCCGGACGTACCCAAATGAGCCAAGAGGGACAAGCCTTGTGTTTCTTTTGCAGGGGCTAACTCTATTTTTGCAGGCGACAAGTTGCTGACCACCCCTAACCCTGACATCAATGAGGATATGCAGATGCTTGGCGTACTGGGTATGCGCATACAAAGCCTTTCGAAACGCACCCACAACCACAGACCGTTGAAGCAGCTGACTCGCAGTACCATTCGTTAGAGAAAACCCTAAATGGACGCGTCCTAACCATAAGATAGAGCGCAACGAAGAGAAGAGAAAAATGGTAAAAATTAGCGTAGCTGATTTGTCAATGCAATGAAAGATTAGTATAAGAACCAATGAACCTACCACAATATGATATCATTCACGATGAAACGCCTTATATTTATCAGTTCATAAGTGAAGGGAAAATATATAAAGTAGTTATCTTTCAAGAAACAGAAACTAAAAGGCTTCTTTAACTTAGGGCTTTGGAGATAAAGATATTGAAACGGGAGAACTATTAGATGATACTATCGTATCTGATAATGGAGATAGTGAAAAAGTGTTAGCTACGGTAGTGGCAACTGTTTATCTTTTTCACAAATGAAAATCCGGATGCGTACATATATGCTGAAGGTAGTACCCTTCAAGAAATAGGCTTTATAGAAAAGGGAATAACTAAGTTTTTAAAACAAGCTTTAGAAGATTTTTATATCTATGGCTTTAGTTTCAGAAGAAATAATGGAACCTTTTCGACCCTAATGGTAATTATATAGGTTTTTTAGTTTATCGCAAAAAACGCCAATGATATGACAGCAGAAGAAAAAAAGAGCTAAAGAAAAAGAGTATTTAGAGAAATACAACATTAGAGTAACATATAGTGATACTCCGATTCTGGATAATACACGAGTATATTTCTCTAAAAATTAGAACGGGCAAATAAAAATATTAAAAAAAGTACACTTCCCTGAAGGATTTTTAACGAACCTATTTGTCAATAAATTAGAAAATAATGTATACTATCAATTTTCAAACCCCACAGTTTTTTTAACTAATAGCGAAGAAAAATTCTTTTGCTTTAATACCCGCTGAAGAATACCGCGAGCTATTGAGTTTTGGTAGAAATGTATGAGGAAATGGAAGATATTCGCGCCGCCAGAGAGGCACGAGAAAATCCAAGTCCTACTGAACCTATTGATGTTTTTTTGAAAGGGTAGAAAAAAATACAGAAGAGAAATATAGTATCAGTTAATATTTTCTAATTAAATGAACCCCTGATATTCTAAAAAGAAATCATTACTACCCCTGATGCCTTATGGTAAATATAAGGGTGTTATGATAGCCGATTTGCCCTCTCATTATCTCGAGTGGTTTAGCACTCAAGGCTTCCCTGAAAGGCAAATTAGGTATGCTTTTAGCTACTACTTTCGAGATAAAAACTAACGGACTACAAGGGATTATTGATAATCTGAAGTCGTTAGTGGTTAGTGATTAGTCGTTAGTCGCTAGCCGTTAGTCGTTAGATAATTAAAAATTATAATTCAATGTTACTAAAGAAAGTAAATGGGAAGCAACCTACCTTTGGGGAAGGTTGCTTTTTTGCTGAAAACGCCACCCTTACAGGCGATGTACAATTAGGGCGACCATTGCACCGTATGGTACAACGCTGTAGTACGCGGCGACGTTAATAGCATTCGCACAGGCAACAATACTAATATTCAAGATGGAGTCGTTATCCACGCTACCTACCAAACGCACCCTACTACTATAGGGTGACAATGTATCTATAGGGACATAATGCTATAGTACACGGCTGCACCATAGAAGACAATGTACTGATAGGAATGGGCAGCATAGTGATGGACGGCTGTGTGGTAGAAAGCGACAGTATTATAGCAGCGGGCGCTGTAGTGCCCCCCAATACTCATATAGAGCGAGGAAGTCTGTATGCTGGGATACCCGCCAAAAAAGCTGAAAAGATACGACCGAGGCACAGAAAGCCCTCATACGCCGTACCGCCACTAACTACCCCAAATACGCTAGTTGGATAGACAAAGAAGAAAAATACTAAAGACTGAGAATGAAGTAATTAGCTATATTGTTTTAAAATTATTCTATATATTATTTTGAATATATCAAAATAATATATATCTTTGCCCTGTATTTAAACAGAAACATTATAGCAGTGTTTTTATATTTCGTTTGCAGTTCATCGTTTGGGGGTATTTCTTTTTTTAGTGTTTTTTTATAGTTGTTACCTACTCCTTCAAATTGTGAATTAGTTAGTTTTAAATAAAAAGTCCGGCGCGATGCTGGACTTTTTGCTATTTAGTCATCACAAATTTGCTAATTAACAAATTAGTTGTATCTTTGCCATTATTTTTTTAATTTAAGAAAGAACAATGAAAAGAATTATTTTTAGCAGCAGTGCTATTGTTTTTCACTGGTAAAAACATTCGCACAAGACGATTTTTCCTAAACACGAAGTAAATCTTAACATCTTGAATGTTATATGGTTATCTTCTGTAGAGTTAGGATACGAACACTATATCGCCTTTTAACCAATCGATAGAAGGTGAGATTTTTATCAATGACCGTTTCTCTTTCTTTACTCGTAAAGAAGGGGAAAAATTTAATGCTACAAGTATTAAAGTAGGTTATAACTACTACTTCGATTTAGACGGCAACTCTGGTCCGTACGTTAACCCTTTTTATCAAAACAACGTTTTTGGAAATTTCAAATACGAAGATGGCACCAAAACAAGTCTTAACAGCTTTATATTAGGTATAGGGGCTGGTTATCAGTGGAATTACAACGATACTTTTTATCATCGCACCATATGCTAACATAGCACGTAATTTTTGGTAAAGGAGTAAATGACGATAGCAAATTCTGGGCTATCGAACCTAACTTAGGTATCAAAAATAGGCTATAAGTTTTAATAATTTTTTTCTAATAATCATACAGGCAGTGAAGCTTTTGGCTCGCTGCCTGTTTTATTTTAGCGTGTATAAGAGGTGTTAGCTATACAATCAGCTGTATATCTACTACACAAATCAGAACGGATTAAGCATAAAAATTTGAGATAAAAAGAATTTTTTTATTTTATACTGATAATGAGCGTTTTACAAATATTTATATAAAAGATTATGAGTTTGGCACGCTATTTTCTATATAGATAGCGTAACTGGCAGACGGGATGTTAGTTAGGTTACAGTAGTGCATTTTTAAATATAATAAATGATAAACTAATATTGCTTGAAAAACTGAATTAAACAAAAATTACTGAAATTGCTATAAGAAACATTGTTAGATAAAAAAATTAAATTACATTCATTAAAACATTTATTTTTGGAAAAATACTTAAACAAATCCTATCATCATTATATTCATTTCATTAAAACAAAGTATTGAAAAAAATTAAATTACTAAAAATCATTTATTAGAACTAAAGTATTAATTTTTGGAGTTAGTAGTAGTATTTATATGCATTGTGAAAAAAAGGCTCTCCTTAACAAAGGAGGGTCTTTTTTTATTAATTGCTAATTGTCAATTAATAATTATTTTTGTACCTTTGCCGCATAATAAACTTAATAATATTTTCACTTATGAAAAATCGTACTTAGTATGGCTATGATAGCAAGTATCGCTTTGGTAGGCTGTGAGAATACTAACTCCCAGCAAGGAGCTGATACCGCTTCAGCAACTACTGAACAGGCTGTAGTAGAAACTCCTAAAGCTCAAGTTGCTTATGCTTATACAGTAGACCCTACCTCAGTAGTAGAATGGGTGGGCTCTAAGCCCGCAGGCAAACATCACGGTACTGTGAATGTAACTTCGAGTGGTGTAAACGTTGAAAAACGGTGCTATCACTAAAGCTGAATTTGTACTTGATATGGGTACTATCACTGTACTTGACCTGAAAGCTGGCGATGGCAAAGAAGCCCTTGAAGCGCACCTAAAAGGTACTGACCCTGAGAAAGTAGACCACTTTTTCAACATAAAAGAGTATCCTACCGCTTCTTTTGTTTTCAAAAGTTTTGACGGTAAAAAAACCTTACTGGCGACCTTACTATCAAAGGTAAAACTAAAGAGATTTCTTTCCCTGCAACTGTAGCTGTTAGCGATAACGCAGTGGAAATTAGCTCTGAGCCTTTTAAAATTAACCGTGTAGATTTCGGAGTAAACTACGGTTCTAAATCGGTTTTTGATGACCTTAAAGATAAGTTTATCAATGACGATATAGAGTTAGTAGTAAAAGCTAAAGCTACTAAATACTGCAAACCTATAAAAGGCAGTAGTTGCTACTGCTGCCTTTTATTTAAATATATGATTGAACCAATATCCATAGTTATAATACTGACTACCCTTGTGCTGTCGGCTTTTTCAGGGTTTGAGATTGCGTACGTATCTTCTAACAAAGTACACATCGAAATTCTAAAAGAAGCAAGAGGGGCTGATAGCGAATATACTTACGCGACTGACTTATCGCCCATCTAAACTGCTGGCTACTATGCTTGTAGGCAATAATGTAGCCTTAGTAGTGTACGGTTTTGAAATGGGTAAGGTGATGACGCTACTTCTTCCTCCTTTTTTCAGAATGTGGTATGGCATACTATTATTTCTACCCTGATTATCCTCATCACGGCAGAGTTTATGCCTAAAGTTTTCTTTCAAATCTACGCTAACCAATTGCTAAAACTCTTTTGCAGTACCTGCTTACTTTTTATCTCCTCTTTTATCCTTTTTTTCAAGTTTTTATTATATGGATTTCAGACTTCGTACTGCGGGTGTTTTTAAAAACCAAAGGCGATTATGTGCCACTTTCATTTACCAAAGTAGAGTTAGTTGATTACATCTCAGAACAAATGGGTAATGCACCCAAAAAGAAGAGGTTGATGCTGAAGTACAGATGTTTCAGAATGCGCTGGAGTTTTCTGGAGTAAAAGCACGCGAGATTATGATACCGCGCACCGAAATAGTAGCGGTAGACCCTAAATGAAACTATTGAGAACCTAATAGCTACTTTTTGTTTCATCTGGATTCTCTAAAAATATTGATTTACAATGAGAATATAGATGATATAGTAGGGTATGTGCATTCTTTTGATATGTTTAAAAAAACCCTAAAACTATCAAAGAAGTGCTTATACCTGTAGTAACGATTCCGGAGACGATACAGATAAATGAAGTCCTCAACCTACTAATGCGCAAGCGCAAGAGTATGGCGGTAGTATTGGACGAGTATGGCGGTACTTCAGGCATCGTTACCTTAGAAGATATAGTTGAAGAGCTATTTGGCGAAATAGAAGACGAACACGACAAAGATAAATTTATAGAAGAAAAAAATATCAGATGATGAATACCTATTTTTCAGCGCGATTAGAGGTAGATTACATCAACGAAACTTATCATTTGAACTTGCCTGAGAGCGAAGAGTACGAAACACTATCGGGACTTATTCTTTTGCATACTGAAGAGATTCCTACACAAGGGGAAACGATAAGTTTACCTCCTTTTGTATTTTCGATAGAGGCTTGTTCGCAAACCAGAATTGAAATAGTAAGAATATTCATCAAAGAAAATGATGAATAAATGAAATAGCTAAATTAAACATTTTATATGGAACAAGTATATATTTTTATGCTTTTTGTCTTTGCAGTACTCGCTATCATCGATTTGACGGTAGGGGTAAGCAATGACGCAGGAAATTTCTTAAACTCGGCTGTGGGTTCGAAAGTAGCAACCCTACGCACTATTATGATAGTAGCCAGTGTAGGGGTAGCCATAGGGGCTATTTTTCTCGAGTGGGATGATGGAAATTGCGCGGAAAGGGATATTCAACCCCTCTCAATTCTACTTTGATGAGGTAATGGTTATCTTTATGGCTGTTATTCTGGCTGATATACTGCTGCTTGACCTTTTCAACACCATTGGGCTGCCCACTTCTACCACTGTTTCTATCGTATTTGAGCTTTTTAGGAGCGGCTATGTGCGTGGCTCTTATCAAAACTCTACAAGCAGATCAGCATTTAACCGATATTTATAACTATATCAATACTACTGAAGCAAGAAAAAAATTATTTTAGGTATCTTCGTTTCGGTGGCGATTGCCTTTGTGGTGGGGGCTGTTGTGCAGTATCTCGCGCGCTTGGTATTTTCGTTTCGCTATGAGAAGAGTATTAAATATATAGGAGGCATATTCGGAGGTTTTTTTCGCTTACTGCCCTTTCTTATTTTATCATCTTCAAAGGACTTAAAGACGTTACTTTTTATCCCTAAAACAGCCATAGAGTGGATGAATGACAATATAGGAATGTTGCTAATAGGTTGCTTAGTATTCTATAGCATACTCTCGCACATTCTTATACGTATGGGCATAAATATATTTAGAATTATCATTCTCAGCGGTACGTTTGCCCTTTCGATGGCATTTGCAGGCAACGACTTGGTGAACTTTATAGGGGTGCCTGTAGCCGCTTATCAATCATATGACATATGGCACAATAGCGGGGTAGCCCATAATGCTTTGGAGATGACAGCATTAGGCAGCGGACAGATGAGTACCCCACGGCTATTTTGCTACTAACAGGGGCTATAATGATTCTGACGCTTTGGTTCTCAAAAAGCCCACCACGTAATACAAACGGGAGTAAATCTCTCGCGTCAGAGCGAAGGAGCTGAGCAGTTTTCGGCTAACTTTTATCTCGTTTTTGGTGCGCATCACAGTAGGTACCGCTAACTTTATAGAGTTTATAACCCCTAAGAGCATCAGCAGAAAGATAGATAAGCGTTTTGAAAAGCCTGCGCCTAATCCCGATATAAAGGAAGAAGACCTTCCGGCATTCGACTTGGTAAGGGCTGCCATTAACTTGGTGGTATCGAGTAGCTTAATAGCGATTGGTACTTCGCTAAAAGCAACCTCTTTCTACTACCTACGTTACTTTTATGGTGGCAATGGGGTCTTCATTAGCCGACAGAGCTTGGGGTCGCGATAGTGCCGTATATAGGGTTGCTGGGGTACTAAACGTAGTAGGCGGTTGGTTTTTAACAGCTATAGTAGCTTGCATAGGAGCATTTATAGTAGCAGGTATATTGTACTACGGTAGCGTTATAGGACTTATTGTGATGATTTTTCGTAGTAGGCTTCTTGTTGATACGCAACGCAATAGCCTACCGAAACAAACAACGAGCTCAGTCGCAAGGGCGACACTTCCATCGCGCTGACTTGGCTACCATAGGGTGGGGTTATTAAAGAAAGTTCTACTTATGTGTCAGACACTATTTTCCGCATAGACCAACTATATAGTAAAAGTAGTGAAAAATCTTGGCACACAAGACCTCAGCAAGCTGACAAAGAACAAGAAGAACGCTAAGAAATTAGAGAAAGAGTTAGATGAGATGAAAGGGAATGTGTACTACTTTATCAAGTCGCTGACAGAGAGTTCAGTAGCTTCGAGCAAGTTTTATATTCTTATCTTAGATTACTTGCAAGATATGGCACAATGTATGACGGCTATCACACTAAATAGTTATGAACACGTTAACAACAATCATAAGAACCTGAAGTTTAATCAGCTCCGCGACCTGAAGAGTATATCAGACAAAATGGAAGAGGTGTTTAAAGCAGAAGCTGAAATATTTAAAGGGAAGATTATTCTAAGTTGCACACTATCTTAGCCGATTGTCGTAATCTGAAAGATGAGGTGTCTAAAATGGTGCAAAAACAGATAGACCGTATTCGTACTACTGAAACAAGCCAGAAGACTACTAAGCTGTACTTCAGTATCTTATTAGAGACCAATGCGCTTATCAGAGCAAATAACAACCTAATGATGCAGTTTGACGAGTACCAAAAAACAGCAAGCGCGCAAAAAGCGACCTCTAAACCTCAAAGAAGTACAATCAAACTACAATAAATAATATAAAAAAATAGGCTGCCTAAATAAGGTAGCCTATTTTTATGGCGTTATAAATCTTATTTTTCTTGTTTTTTTAAGCAAGCGGCGAGCTGCTTCAGAAGCTGCTATAAGTCCTCCTGCCGACATAATAACGTCTTTTAATACCAAACGTCCAGCCCCTGATAAGTAAGGGAAACCATAAGCTGGTGTAGGCATATCTCCACCTAAATTAGGTACGTATACTTCAGGTGTAGTGATAAGGAATGAAAGAGTAACAATGCTCATACCAAAGGTAAGCAAACCTCCTATCACACCAATCTTAGGGTAACCAGATACCTAATAGAGTAAGCAACCCTATAAGGCAGATAAAAGTTCCTAAACCGTAAGAAAAACATAAGTGCCGTTTTCTTTGTGCCACTCTATATTGGCTTTCACCATCTTACCTTCAGGGTTTTTGTGTAGCTTGTATTGAGCTACTTCTTTACCTTTGTTAGCTTCACCTGTTACGCCGTTTTTCGTCTATGGCAGTTTTGCCAGAGTTAGCATAGAAAAAAAGCTCATAAAAAGGGCTGTTAGTTACAAATGGTACGATACCATCAGCTTCGTATTGGCATACTTTCAATCCGCCAATCCACGCCATTACAATAAAGATAGCGACTCTAATATAGTTTACAAAGCAACGTTCGCTACCTGCTAAAAAAATGATAATAACTTTTGCATAATAATTACTGTTTTTAAATTACTTATTTCGGGGGCAAAGGTACAACAATTTAAGTAGATAAGAATGGATAAAAAAAGTCCATTACATAGACTTTTCTGCCACGATTGAAATTCCTACGTGCTCGCGGAAGCTTTTAGGCGATACTCCTACGTGTTTTTTTGAAGAATCTGCTGAAGTAAAAAGGATCGTCAAAATTAAGGTAGAAAGCTACCTCTTTAATAGATTTATAGGTGAGGTGCAACTGTTTTTTTGGCTTCAAGCACCAAACGTTCTTGTAGTAACTGGGTAGGAGTCTTACCGAGTTGCTTTTTATTTTCTTGCTGAAACTATCTGGAGTAAGGTGCAACGCTTCTGCATAAAAAGGTAGTTCGCGCTGGTCTATAAAATGCGTTTCTAACAATTGTTGAAAGTCTGTTGCTAAACGGTGGTCTGCCTCAGTAGGAACATCTTCTATCTGTTCGCCTTTGGCTTTGCTCGAGAGTGCTAAGATTAGCTGTAGATAAGAGCGTAATACCGCTTCAGAATAAGGAGAGAGACTAGCCACTTCAGCCTCTATACGAGTAAAGAGTGTTTGTATTTCAGCATAAACACCCTCACTAACAATTATATGTGGCTGCAAAAATAGCGCATTGAAGAGCAACCCATTGCAGGCTACTTCTTTTTATGGTATTCTATACAGTAAAAAAATCGCCGTGAAACTGCAATAGCACCGCCTCTTTATGGCTAGCAGCTACCCACTGAAAAATACTGAAAAGGGGTAAGAAAAAAAGCAGCGTATTACCTTTGTAAGAATAAGGAGTGCCATCTACCACAAAATCGCCTTCCCCTTGCAACATATAAATACAATAATTCTCCACTCGCACTGGTGCGGTGGAGAATTGTTGTTCTGTTATATGTTTGATAGCTACTTTCAAAAAGTAGTATCGTTTTTATTCGTTAATAGCTTGAATACCTGGTAATACTAAACCTTCAAGGCTTTCGAGCATTGCACCACCACCGGTAGATACATAGCTTACCTTATTTTCAAAGCCAAATTGTTTCACTGCTGCTACTGAATCACCTCCTCCTACAAGCGAGAAAGCTCCGTTTTTAGTAGCTTCAGCTACAAAAATTACCTACTTCTATAGTTCCTTTAGCAAAAGTAGGCAACTCAAATACTCCTACAGGACCATTCCAAAGAATAGTTTTAGATTTTAGAAGTACTTGTCTGATGTTTTCAAGGGTTTTTAGGCCCTGCATCAAGACCTTCCCATCCGTCAGGTACAGCATTTACAGGTACTACTTGGGTTTTAGCATTGTTGTCAAAAGCATCAGCAGCTACCACATCTATAGGTAGGTGTACTTCTACCCCTTTAGCTTTTGCTTTAGCCAAAATGTCAAGAGCAAGTTCTTGTTTATCGTCTTCGCAGATAGAATTACCTATCTTACCGCCTTGTGCTTTAATGAAAGTATAAAGCCATACCTCCACCAATAATAAGGTGGTTCACTTTATCTAAAAATATTTTCAATAATAGTGATTTTTAGATGATACTTTAGAGCCTCCTAAGATAGCAGTTACAGGTTTTTCACCTGATTTCATCACTTTGTCGATACTTTCAATCTCTTTAGCAAGAAGATAACCAAAAGCATTTGCGTTCTGGGAAGAATTTTTGCTACAATAGTTGTTGAAGCGTGGGCGCGGTGAGCCGTACCAAAAGCATCGTTCACATAAATATCGCCGAGCTTAGCCAACTCTTTAGAGAAACCTTCATCACCTTTTTCTTCTTCTTTGTGATAACGTAGGTTTTCTAATAATATTACGCTACCTGCTGGAGCTGCAGCTACGGCTTTCTCAGCTACTTCGCCTACGCAATCTTCTACGAAAATCACTTTCTTGCCCAATACTTTCTCTACCTCACCTACGATGTGACGCAAAGAATACTTATCGTTGCGCTCTCCTTTAGGGACGACCTAAGTGACTCATTAACACTACTGTTCCGCCATCATTCAAGATTTTGCTGATAGTAGGTTTAGCAGCCTCAATACGGGTATTGTCGGTTACTTTAAAGTTTTCATCTAAAGGCACGTTAAAGTCCACACGAATAAGGGCTTTTTGCCTGCGAAATTAAAAATTGTCTATGGTTCTCATATATCTTATATATTTAAAAATATTATTATATTTTTTTCAAGCTACAAAGGTACAAAAAAATAATCTTAATGAGCAAATTACTTTATGGTTCGCAAATACTCCAACACTTCTCTAGCTTGTTTCTCAGTTAAATGCTGGTTTAGCATTATGCTGCCGTACTCTTCTAACTGTGCTTTTGGCGATAGGGTCTTCTTTTATCATCTGCTCCGGATTTAGTATCATATTCATCAACCATTCAGGAGTGCGATAATCGGTTAGCCCTGCCATTGCTGGCCCTATGAGTCGTTTAGTAGGACGGTGGCAAGCCATACAATATTGGTTAAACGTAGCCTCTCCTTTGGCTGCCATAGCGGCATCAGGAGTGTCGGCTAAAGGAGGAGTGATAGTCTTCACTGGCCCTATCCCTTTGTTTGTCTGCCAGTTAGGATATTCAGTAGGTTTTGCTGAAGCCTCTTTAGGTACTTCTGTAGTATTGGCTGTATTTACAGTTTCATTCGCATTATCATTAGCAGAGTTATTATTGTTAGTGCCTCCGCCACAGCCTACTGCCAAAAAAGCTATAGCTGAGAGTGTGTATAGTGTTTTTTTCATAGTATAGTGTTATCTGTTAATAATTTTAGCCACTTCTTTAGCAAAATAGCTCGCAATAATGTCAGCACCAGCGCGTTTTATGCTCACTACCTGCTCTAACATTACCGCATCGTGGTCAAGCCAACCATTAGCTGCAGCTGCTTTCAGCATAGCATACTCGCCTGATACTTGGTACACGGCTACTGGCACCTCACTCATATTCTTCACTTCGCGCACAATGTCTAAATAGCAAAGCCCTGGTTTCACCATCACGATGTCAGCTCCTTCTTCTATGTCCATACGGGTTTCGCGTAGGGCTTCCAAACAGTTGTGATAATCCATTTGATAGGTTTTCTTATCCTTAGGAATATCGTTTTTGGTCTACAGGAGCGCTATCGAGTGCATCGCGGAAAGGACCATAAAAAGCTGAAGCGTACTTAGCACTGTACGACATTATCCCTACATTCTGAAAGTTATTGTCTTCTAGGGTCTCGCGTATCGCCTCTATGCGTCCGTCCATCATATCGCTGGGGGCTACAAAGTCAGCACCTGCTTCAGCGTGCGAAAGTGCCATACCACAGAGGGCTTCTACCGTAGGGGTCATTTTATTATCTGTCCTTTTTCTACAATGCCATCGTGCCCGTAAACAGAATAAGGGTCAAGAGCCACGTCAGTCATCACCAACATTTCAGGCACAGCGTTCTTAACGGCTTGTATAGCGCGCTGCATCAGCCCTTTAGGGTTAGAGGCTTCTGTCCCTCTATTGTCTTTTTAAGTCATCTGGTACTTTTTACAAATAGAAGTACAGCTTTCAACCCTAAGTTCCAAAGTTCTTTCACTTCTACTGCCAATAGGTCAAGACTATAGCGGTAATAACCTGGCATCGAAGCTATTTCTTCTTTTACTCCTTTACCTTCTACTACAAATAGGGGCACCATAAAATCATCTGGAGTAATTATAGTTTCTCTTACAAGACTGCGCACAGCTTCATTCTGGCGCAAACGGCGGTTTCTTCTTAATGGATACATCTTTATTAATTATAAATTATTAATCATCAATCTTTTGCATAAAAGTAGCTACTTCTTTTTTCAAAAATCCCTATCGGATAGCTATGCGCCATAGTGTTGATAAGGTGTATTTCGGCTGGCTGACGGGTTTTAAGCTGTCCTTTTAACTCTGCTAACGACTGCTGAGGGTCTATCACAGTGTCTTGCAATCCCTATGACTATCTGAGTATAAGCGGCGTAATAGGGATTGGACTGAACTGTAGCTGGCAATTCATTTTTATAAGTGAAAGCTGGATTGAAGAGCAAACACGGTTTTAGCAATGCCTGCGCCAGATAGTAAGCCACTAATCCACCAGCACTCGACCCTATAATAGCCGTTACATCGGCATAATCCCTAACCAATGTTGAAAAAAAGGTCGGGGGTATTCCGATAATCAAGCACAGGGCAACAATCTCTCCATAGGGAGCCAGCACTGCTCGGCGGTCGTCTTGTAGGGTACTATCAAGCCCGTGTAGGTAAAGAATCTTGGTTGTTGAAGTTATCATTTGTTATTGTTTTTACAATTTCTATATCTACTTGCAATACGCCTTTGTTCTTATTATCGGTGATACCCATAAAAGGCGCGTTTGGTAAGGTCGAGCTCACGCCCTTTAGTAAAAGGCCCTCTATCAGTTACGGTTACTATTACCGATTTGCCATTAGCCCTATTCGTCACTTTTAGCTGAGTGCCAAAGGGCAAAGAGGGGTGAGCTGTAGTGAGTTTATTATTGCTAAATATCGCTCCGCTGGCAGTCTTTCGCCCGTTAAACTTATCGTGGTAATAACTCGCACTCACATCAGTTTTTATACACTCCCGTTGGCTTTTTGCTGTCCCTGCAAGCACTCATCATCAAAGCACAACACAAGCATAATATTATCCTTACAAGCTTTTATTTTCATTTTTTTAATTCTCTTTTTATTATTAATTCATCTCTCCTTCTGCTACTTAGCTAATTTACTGCCTACTTTCAGCACCCATAGCTTTTGCTTCTGAAAAACTCTGGTAGCCTAAGCAATTTTAGTAGCATCTCTCCTGCCCTACCACGTGTGTCAAATGCCTTTTCTATATAGGTATAACTCATCTGGTTTTCAGGGTGTGTAAAAACGGCTGCCTTAATCCCCAACTGCTGAATGCGCTTCATCTTGGTGCAAGCCCCTTTATAGTGGCTGTACACACCTACAATTATGTAATAGCCCTCAGCTATCTGCTCACTCGAAATCTTGTCTTCTATCAGGCGCATTCGTTGGTCTAAAGCACTTTGCACTTCTGCACTTTTCCTGTGCTTGGGCAATGCCATACACTAGCCCCATAACAAGGCATAAGATAGTTTTCGCAATCATTCTGTTCATATCCTCCTAATTTAGTGGTTAAATTTCATAGTACAAAAAAACGATGCCTTAGTAGCCTAAAGCATCGTTTTTATATAGTTATCGTCCTACTTTTTAGTACCCATACCTTAGAGTTCCTAAACTCAGGTCGGCGCAATAAGTTTATCATTGCTTCTCCGGCTTCACCTCTCGATGCAAAATGGTTTTTCTACGTATAGATAAGTCATCTGATTTTCTGGGTGTTTAAATGAGAATACTGATAAACCTAACTGACGTACTTTCTTCAGCATATCATAAGCTCCTGATGCATTGCGATATACCCCTATTACTACATAGTGTCCTTCTGGGATACCTGCTCCTGCAATCTTATCTTCTACCAAAGTCATACGGTCTTTTAGTTGCTCTGAAATTGGTTTAGGTTTTTTTGGTGCTGGTGGTGGCGTAGTAGGCGTTTTTAGTTTCGCTTACTGTCGGAGTGGCAACAGCTGGTTTAGGGTTTTTCTACCACTGGTGCTGGCGGTGTAGGGTGGCGTAGGCGTTACCTTCGGTGGTTTGATATGGTGTTTACCACCAAACTGATACGAAAGTACTATATCATAACTACCTCCTAATTCCGATACATAAGCCGCTATGCTCTGTTCGTAGCCAAACCCTATACTCACGTGGTTGGCTATATTAAAAGCCCAGACCTCCAAAAGCGCCATACTTTTGGTCGTAACCGGCATAAGCCCACCCCATTTTAGCATCAAGCATCACGTGGCCGCCTAACTGAAAGTTATCACTGCTCTTCTTCCCTTTAGCTAAAACGGTCAAAACAGCATCTTCTAAAAAAATCGCTATTGCTATCTAACGCATGGCGATACATCGCGTGGGCAGTAAGCGATTTTTTTCGTTGAAAAGGCACTGCCATTTCTCCAGCCGAAAAAGCGTAATCTAACAGGGTTTTTCAGCAGTAATACCAAAGTGCATTTTCGTTGAAATTAATATCAAAACCTGGTTGTATATTGATAATATTTACCGCCTTAGCATTCTCTATAAGAGGGTCATTCACATTCACACGCACTTTGCTCTTATCTATGCTACTGCGGGCAAAAACCGCATTAATACCCAATCTCAAAAAAAGTTGTCATCTGATATTTCTACTTGGTGTACGTAGTTGCCTAATACACCTGTGTTGGCAAAGATAGAAGCGGTACGCTGAAAGATAAGCCCGTGCGCCATATTATTCCCGTCATCTACCACAGTTTTCTTGCCGGCATCACCCCCCCATTTCTTTCCGTACGATAGCCCAAAGGTATTAAATTTATCCTCTTTAAAACCCATCCATTGGTTTCGGTGGAAAAAAAGGTAATTTGCGATTCATTCTTGCCAAAAATCGGGAAAAGCAGGGTTCATCAGATAGGGTGTTATACTTTACGGCTGTATGTCCTGGCAATTCGTATGGCAAGTAATTACCGTCACTTTGCCCCAAAAAGGTATTGGGTACAAAGCACAAACACAAGAACTGTTATTTTAGATATAATCTTCATCTGTTTCTTTTACTTTAATAAGGTAATCACTCCTTTTCTGTTTTTCCACATTGCCTCCTTCTATCACATAGATAAACACTAATGAGCGTTTGCCTAATTCTTTATAAGTAGTGCTATCTGGCCAATTGTTCTGATAATTAGTAGTCGAAAGCACCTCTTTTCCCTTCCTGACTATAGATGGTCACGCGCACATTAGGGTTGGCAATACGTATCAGGTATTACCCAATAGTCGTTTACTCCATCAGCATTAGGCGTTACTATATTCGGAATTACTTTTACTTCAAAAATATTCAGCTCAAAATCAAGGGTGTTTAGCCCCCACAGCTGTACACGATTCTTCTTTTAGTGTATAGGTGCCCGCCATATCTTTTGAAGTGATTCTGAGGGTACTGCCATAGGTCACAGTGCCGTCTGATTTCGCCCAAACAAAGTTATTACCTCCGTCAGCTACCAATTGCTGTCCCTACATTCACATCTAACTTGCGCTCTCTTGCCGAACTGTGTTGGTTGATTTCCTTAGCTAAAGCGCCTGTAGCGGTAATTTGTTTTATTTTTAGGTTACCTGTGCGGTAGTTTTCTACCTTTATATGGGCACGTTTAGGGCAACCTCCGTTGTTTATCTCCAAATAGTACTCTCCGGTCTCGCTCACGGTTGCAGTAGGCTGTTCACTACCCAAAGCAGTATCATTGCGATAGTTAGCACTGGTTACTTTATACCATTTGTACGAAAAACTATCCGCTACTGACGAACTTGGGTCAAAAACTATCAGAAGCTACAGTTAAAGTTAGCGAACCTCCGGGGACATAAAGTAAGCGGTAGTCTTTGCGCCTTCTGATGAAGAAATTTCAAAATCAGGAATAGGTGTAAAGGCTATTGTTTTAGGGTCTGAAACCTTTATAATACTAGTATTGTAAATCACACGCACGGTGTATTGAGCGGCATCAGAGTTGCCTGCACTCGATACTACATAAGTAGGATTCGTTTCACCATATACATCATTACCATCTTTTAGCCCATTGGAAGCTAAAAATAACGATAATCTGATTTCTTTACAATCACTTCTCTCCCGAACTGCTCAATTTTACTTTTTATTTGTTGCAATTCAAGGGTAGTTTGTGTGCGTGTTTCGCAATTTACTGAAGCTACAGTACCTACGCGCAATTGCTGAATATCAGAGATGGTTTCAAAATAAACAGGGCCCTAAAGTTACTGTATTACCACAAGTACCGGTATCTGTCAGCTTTACTTGATAAATATCTACTGAAGTAGGTGCAGTGCTTATAGTAAGCGAGGTGCCTGTCTCACCTGTCAATACGGTACCATTTTTGTCCACTCTATAGTAGGCGATTCCATATTATGCGATACTTTCAGCTCGTTAGTTTTTCCTGCGTAGAAAATCTCGCGTGTACCCATATCATCTTCCCAACGCACTACTATATTTTTTTCTTCCTTACTACTATCGCAGCTGAAGTTGCAGGGGCAGCCACCGTAATTAGCACTTACCGATACGTAGAATGAACCCGATACCTCAGTACTATACTCAGTAAGCCCTACCCCTTGTGCTACTTGTGCTCCGTCCTTATACCAAGTGTAGGTAGACGAAGCATTAGCACCAGTAGTAACGGTTAAGGTTACAGAGGCACCGCAATATTCTAAGTCTGCAACACCTCCGTTTATCTTCAGCGCATTAGCATCTTTCAATAAAAACGCTTATTTCGTTCGATTCGGGTATGCTACTATAGTTAGGCCCTGTTATATTCAGTTTATATTTACCGTTTTTCTAAGGCACTGCTCAAAGTTATCTCTTTGGCATTAGTGCCTACATTAGCATAAGTACCTGTGATGTTCGCTTGCCATTGAAAGGTAAAAAACGAATAATCAGTAGGGTCTACAGCTACCTCATTGCTGCCTATTTGCGCTATAATCTTATCTACCGTTAGGGTTACACGGTCGTACGTACAATCCTGATAAGCCGATTTTGTTTTTGATGCTTACTTTGAAGTTATCTGGCTGAGTAAGCTCATATTCAGCTGTTTGCACTGTCACGGGGCAACTACCTGTCTGGCTTACTTCAGCTTTGTATTTACCTGCCGAAGTAGTTACTAAGGTTGCACCTGTTTCACCGCTAATCTCCGTACCATCTTTAAACCATTTGTAGGTAGGTGCTTCAGCAGTAGTGCTTACCGTAAAAGTCTTATTCTTACCTGGCATTAGCACGCTACCGCCTGTAGTGTTTAGGGTAGCCGTAATATCGTCTTTGCGAGTAATGGCAATTTGGTTAGAACGCACATCGCAATTACCTCCGCTTCCCACTTCCACATAATATTTCCCTGCCTTATTATCAGGTGCATTCACAGTGTAGGTATTATTGTCAGTCTCTGCTATTTTAGTTTTTGTCTGAGGGTCTGAAGCGTAGTAATACCAAAAATACTTACTCCCAGCAATAGGGAGGGGTAGCAGTAAGCGTAAAAGCATCGTTAGTACAGATAGCAGTAGACGAACTGCTAAGGGTAACAGTCTGATTACCCGATACTCCTACTGTGATATTGGCAGAACGCGCATTAGTCGCTCCTGAACAAGCGCCGTAATCTATTTCAGCATAATACTTACCTGCTTCACTAACCGTCTGGGTAGGAGGCGCATCACTTGCCAAAAGAATGTTGTTGCCCGAAGAGCCTGCTTCTTTCAGCTTATACCATTTGTACTTGTAGTTAGACGGATTTTTTTACCCCCTGGCAAAGCGGTAACTTTTAGCTCTTGCGTATGCCCTGAGCAAAGCGTTACATTGATAGGCGATACGGTTATCTGAGTGGTAACATCCTGATAATGAACTTCTATCTCTTCCCCTCTATTGCCGCCAGCTTCCCAAAAAGCTACTACTTCATTCGACGGACTTGTACTTCTTACCCTTATTTTTGTATTTCTTACCTTGGGTAGTAGAGGGAACTGAAATGTTACAGGTATCTCACTGCGATTGTTTTTATCTGTAATCGTAGAGAGAATGGTAGGGTTGTCAAAAATTACCATCAGCATCCGAAAGTTCTACAAAGTATTTGTTATCAGCGTTAGGGAAAGGAGGTTTCCACGAGATATTTACTCTAAAGCTATTAAAAATCACTTTTAGGGCAAGCATATATCGCAAAAACCCAACTTAGCCTGCTTAAGCGAGCCTTGGGTCTGAGCGTATAGCTGCATATTGCTAAAATACGTCAGAAAAAGCTACTATAGTACACGCTAAAAAAATCTTGTTACTTTCATCTTTTTCCTTTAAAAATATTAAAAACATTGCTAAACTGAAGTGCCTACTAAGCACTATAAATCGCACAAAAGTACAAAAAAAGAATCATATAAAAAATTCTAATTAAGGTTACTTTTTATGACTTACATATCAGTTTAGTACGGCAAAAAATAATGCCACGATGCATCGCTACCTTCTACAAACCTTTTAAGTAGCTCATTTCTAAAGCATTTACCTCTCGTTCCCTCCCTTTTCGCACTACTGTCACCCCCTGCAAAGCACCCAATTTTTAGCTATTATTTATGAAGATATTAAGAATAATTTAACGCTACTACCACACCGCCAACACGAGCTTGCAACTCGTACCTTCCCATTCTTCCCATTCTTCCCATTCTTCCCATTCTTTCCCATTCTTCCCATTCTTCCCATTCTTCCCATTCTTCCCATTCTTCCCATTCTTCCCTATTCTTCCCATTCTTCCCATTCTTCCCATTCATTTCCCATTCTTCCCATTCTTCCCATTCTTCCCATTCTTCCCATTCTTCCCAGCCCTCACATTCTTCACAGCCTCAATTCTTCACAGCCCCTCACATTCTTCACAGCCCTCACATTCTTCACAGCCCTCACATTCTTCACAGCCCTCACATTCTTCTCAGCCCTCACATTCTTCACAGCCCTCACATTCTTCTCAGCCCTCACATTCTTCTCAGCCTTCTCAGCCTTCTCAGCCTTCCCATATTTTCACCTAGTAGTACAAAAGAAAGTCCGATAAAAAAATTATCGGACTTCTTCATTAACCAACAAAAACTTTAAATTATGAAAACTATTATTTGAAGTTTACAATGAGCTACCACCCTCATTGCACTGCAAAGGTACGAATAAAAACCGTACTTGTCAAGTGTATTTTTAAGTTTAACAAAGTTTAATACAAAAGGGGCTTATACAGCCCCTTTTTAGCGTAATTTTAATATTGAAAAATCTTATGCTTTTTAAGATTTTTATTTACCATTTTTATTTTCGCATTGCGCGCCTCTATCCACTCTCTGGCATTGATAAATGCCTCTAACCAGAGACTTACGGCCGTCTTTTCATTCGGATAATAAGCCCACTGCTGACGGGAATACCGAGCGCTCTATATGGGGCATCGTTACCAAATGCCTTCCCGATTTATCGCACAGCATAGCCGTGTTGTAATCTGAGCCATTAGGATTGGCAGGATACTCTTCATAAGCGTATTTACCTACTATGTTATAAGCGCTTTCTTCTAACGGCAAATGGAATTTACCCTCACCGTGCGAAATCCATACCCCTAAAGTACTACCCTGCAAGGCTCGATAACATTACTGAGTTGTTCTCCGGAATTGCTACCGACACAAAAGCCGCTTTCGTGCTTGCCACTGTCGTTATGCCACATCTTGCCGTGTTCTGAATGTTCCGGATTGATGACCTCCAACTCCATAAACAACTGACAACCATTGCATATCCCTACTGAAAGAGTATCAGGACGAGCAAAGAAATTATCCAATGCCTTTTTTTAGCCTGCTCGTTGTAGAGCAACGCTCCTGCCCAACCTTTGGCACTACCCAATACATCAGAGTTAGAGAAGCCGCCAACAGCTCCTATAAACTGTACATCTTCCAAAGTTTCACGCCCGCTGATAAGGTCAGTGGTATGCACATCTTTCACATCAAAAACCTGCCAAATAAAAGAGCATTTGCCATTTCGCGCTCAGAGTTGCTACCCTTCTCGCGTATCACTGCCGCTACTGGGCGTTTGCCTGCAGGGCGGATTGGTTTTTCACCGGTGAAGTGCGCAGGGAAAGTGTATTGCAAAAGGCTGCTCAGAGTAGTTCTGATAACGCTCTGTAGCCTTGTCATTCTTAGTTTGCTGTTTGTCTAATAAATAAGAAGTCAAATACCACACATCGCGCAATTCAGGTATACTAAAGTGGTATTCTTTGCCAAAATGGTTAATCGTAAGGGTTTCAGCAGTAGCTACGGTACCTATTTTAGCGTAATGTATGCCTTGTGCCTCAAAAAGCCCTCTACAGAGGCATCAGCTTGCAATACAAGCCCTACATTCTCTGCAAAAAAAGCACTTTTAGCAAGTCTTCTTCACCCAAAGCAGTAAGGTCTACCGTAGCACCCAACTCGTTGTCAGCAAAACACATTTCTAAAAAGGGTTGTGATAAGACCTCCACTACCTATGTCGTGCCCTGCTTGTATTTTGCCTTCATTTATAAGAGTTTGTACCGCATCAAAGACTTTCTTAAAAGTAATTGCTATCTCTTACCGTAGGGAGCTTCAGTGCTCTATCTTATTGAGGACTTGAGCAAAAGCCGAACCGCCTAATCGATAGCTATCATCTGATAAATTCAGATAGTAAATAGCCCCTCCATCTCTCTTCAGTACTGGCTCTACTACCTTTTTGCACATCAGTACAATGAGCCGCTGCCGAGATGATAACAGTACCAGGGGCAATCACATCGCCTCCTTCAGAGTATTTCTGTTTCATCGATAGCGAATCTTTCCCCGTAGGGATATTGATGCTCAATTGTATAGCAAAGTCCGAAGCAGCTTCTACCGCTTCGTACAAACGCGCATCTTCACCTTTGTTGCGGCAAGCCCACATCCAGTTGGCAGATAGCGATACGCCTTTTTAGTCCGCCTTCTAATGGAGCAAATATTATGTTAGTAAGGGCTTCAGCTATCGCATTGCGGCTACCCTGCTGTCGGACTGATAAGTGCCGTAAGAGGCGAGTGACCTATGCTGGTAGCGATTCCTCTTTGCCGTTGTAGTCGAGAGCCATTACCCCTACGTTGTTCAAGGGGGTTGCAGAGCGCCTGCACATTGCTGTTTGGCTACCTTCCCCCTACACAGCGGTCTACCTTGTTGGTAAGCCAATCTTTACAAAGCTACCGACTCTAATTGTAGCACTTGCGATAAATAGGTGTACAACTGACTTGGATAGTAAGTAAGCCCTTCGTAGGTAGTAACTACCGTTTCATCGGTCATCACCGTTTTAGGCGAACTGCCAAAAAGGGCGCTAAGGTCTAAGTCCATTGGGTGAGTGCCTTTCTTTTTAGAGGCTATACTGAAATGCTTATCATCAGTCACTACACCCACCTCATACATAGGCGCACGCTCGCGCTCAGCGATAGTTTTTAGTTGGGCTATAGCCTTTTCCGGCAATACCAAGCCCATACGCTCTTGCGATTCGTTGCCTATAATCTCTTTATCCGATAAAGTAGGGTCGCCTATAGGCAGTTTATCCAAATCTATTTTTACCGCCAGTTTCTTCAATAAGTTCAGAAGGCAGTTTAGGGTGTCCGCCTGCCCCGTGGTCGTGTATCGAGACGATAGGATTCTCGTCCGATTCTACCAATCCGCGGATAGCATTAGCGGCGCGTTTTTGCATTTCTGGGTTAGAACGCTGCACCGCATTAAGCTCAATACCTGCGCCAAAAAGCCCCTGTATTGGCTGACGATACAGCAGCACCCCCCATACCGATGCGGTAGTTTTCACCGCCCAAAATAACTATCTTGTCGCCTTCCTTTAGGGCGTGTGTTTTATAGCTTGCGAAGCTTTTAGCATAGCCTATCCCACCCGCTTGCATAATCACCTTGTCGAAACCCTAATTTGCGCCCACCTTCTTCGTGTTCAAAAGTGAAAAGCGAACCCGTAATCAGCGGCTGACCAAACTTATTGCCAAAATCGCTCGCCCCATTCGAGGCTTTGATAAGGATATCCATAGGCGTTTGATACAACCATTTGCGTTCAGCCATTCCTTGCTCCCAAGGGCGGTCTTCTTCTAATCGGGGGTAAGCCGTCATATACACCGCTGTTCCTGCCAAAGGCAACGAACCTTGTCCGCCTGCCAAGCGGTCGCGTATTTCACCACCCGAACCGGTAGCGGCCCCATTGAAAAGGCTCTACGGTTGTAGGAAAGTTATGTGTTTCAGCTTTTAGCGAAAGTACTGCCTCAAAAGGTTTAACCTCGTAGAAAATCAGGTTTATCAGCACTTTTGGGGCAAACTGGTCTACAGTAGCCCCTTTGATGAAAGCCACATTGTCTTTATAAGCCGATACTATGTTATTGGGGTTTTGCTTGCGAAGTCTTTTTGATAAGTTTAAAAGAGGTAGAAGGTTTTTCCTCGCCGTCAATTACGAAAGTACCATTGAAGATTTTTATGGCGGCAGTGCTCTGAGTTAATTTGCGAGAAGCCAAACACTTCCGAGTCAGTAAGTTTGCGGTTGAGTTGCTTAGAGAGGTTTTCCAAATAAGCGACTTCTTCAGGGGCTTAGCGAAAGCCCTTCTTGTTGGTTATACGCCTGAATATCGTCTATTTCAAGGGTAGTTTGCGGAGCTATATCGATGGTAAAACTATCCTGAGTAAGACCTTCGTATCGCTCAAAAAGCATCGGGTCAAAAAGGGTATCAGGGTTAGTCAGCTCGTGGAATTCCTCAATGCGAGTAATACCCTGAATATCCATATTCTGGGTGATTTCCACCGCGTTAGTACTCAAGGAGTAATCATTGCCGCGCGAGGACCAACGAAAGAACCACTAAGTGTAGGTTGGTCAATTTGCTCGGCATTGCCAAAGAGCCATTTCAATTTATTGAGGTGAGGCTCAGCAAGGGCAGCCTCGACAGCCACCACATAAAGCGTTTTTAGGATTTTTAAAGAAAAGAAGCATCTTTTTCAATTAATAATTTATAATTAAAAGGTTTAAGAGATTGTATTTTATATCAAAAATAACTTTCTGTATTTCTGACAGGCGTTCGCTTATAACTTTCATTAAACTTGGGGCAAATGTACAAAACTTTTTTTGAATTACGAATGATAATTCTAATTTTTATCATCACACCTCTCCCTCACCGAACGTTAAGCGAACGATGAGCGAAGGATAAGCGAAAAAAATTAGCAAAGAACAAACATCTTACAAACGCCCTTTCTACTCGCCCTCCACCTGTCCCACTCGTCTCACCTGTCCCACCTGTCCCACTCGTCCCACAATCGCCGGTGCGGCTCGCACTCCCACTCGTCTCAAACCTCCCAGCCTTCTCAGCCTTCCCATTCCTCCCATCAACAAATTGCCTAATTGACAAATTATCCCTACCTTTGTCCCCTCAAAGAAATTCAACTTATGAAAAAGTAAATGGACTTTAGAAAATGATGTAAACGATTGGGTAAAAGAAAAAAACTCAATAGCCTAAACCTAAAAACATACCGATTGGAATGAAGAAACCTCTATGAGCGACTACCTAAAAAGAAGCTCTAAAAAGGTTCTGCTAAAACCAAGAATAAAAACCAATTTCGGAATCCCCGATTTCCATATCGAAAAAAATATAACCTCCCCATCATCATCGAAGATAAATTGAACCACTCCAAACTCATCGCCCAAAACAAAGATGGAGTAAAGTTCAATGATAAATCCATTAGCCAATACGCCGTAAATGGCGCCCTGCACTACGCTTTCAATATGATTGCAAGTGCCAAATATACCGAAGTAATCGCCATAGGTATCGCCGGAGATAGCCAGCAAAATGTAGAAATAAAAGTTTACTACGTATTCGGATCCGCCAAAAACGCCTACAAAGAGCTTGAAACCGTCAAAGAACTCGACTTCTTAGAAAAATAAAGCCTCTTTCCAAGCATTCTACAAAGAAGCTGTCCTCAGCGAAGAAGAAAAACACCAAATCCTCATCGAAAGCCAAGCCACCCTACAATGGTATGCCAAAAAGTTAAACAAACTAATGCATAGCCATAACATAACCGCACCCCAACGCGTACTTTATGTATCAGGAATGCTCCTTTCTATGCAGGATATTGAAGACCTCAATGGCAATAAAGAATACGGCTTAACCCCCAACGACCTACAAGGCTCACAAACTGCCACCAAAAAGAGACGGCAAAAAAATCGTAGACCAAATAAAAGCCTTCCTCGATGTACGCCAAATACCCGAAGAAAAGAAAAAAACCTAATGCTCGCCTCCTTTGGCGAAATATCCAAAGACGCACAACGCGATGAGTTGACCAACTGCCACAAAGAAGTAGCCAAATTTATAAACGGCAAAGCTTCCGTTAGCAAACAAGTCTTCACCTTCATCTACGAATACATCTTCAAATCCATCGACGGATTAGGAGGGCATATCGATATTATGGGCGAAATGTATTCCGAATTCCTAAAAATACGCATTAGGTGATGGCAAAAGAATTAGGCATCGTCCTAACACCCCCCTACATCACCAAAATGATGGCACAAATACTCAATATCACTAGCGATAACAAAGTGATGGACTTAGCCACAGGCTCCGCCGGATTCCTTGTATCTGCAATGGAGCTAATGATCGAAAAACGTAAATACTAAATTCGGAAAAATACCACCAAAGCCCAAGAAAAAAATAAACCACCTCAAAAAAATAACCTACTTGGTATTGAGGCTTAACGCCGAAATGTATACGCTCGCCACTACCAATATGATCCTCCGTGGCGACGGCTCAAGCCGAATAGAAAAAGGCTCTGCCTTCAACCGCCCCGAACACCTCTTTACGGAGTTCAATGCCGACAGAGTACTGCTTAACCCCCTTTCTCCTTCGAAGAAAAAGGACTCCCCTTTATTGCCTACGGGTTAGATAAAATGCAAAAAAGACGGCTTAGGCGCCATCATCATCAAGACAGTGCAGGAAGCGGAGAAGCTATCAAAACAGCCCGAGAAATCCTAAAAAAGCACACCCTCATCGCCTCTATCAAAATGCCTGTCGACCTCTTTAAGCCAATGGCTGATGTACAAACCTCTATTTACATCTTCAAAGCACACACACCACACGACTACGAGAAAAACCGTTAAGTTTATCAATTTTTGAGAAGACGGGCACAAGCGCACTGATCGAGGTGTTTTAGAAAAAGACAACCCCACACAGCGCTATCAAGACATCATCAAAAATATACAAAGCAGGACACCGCGCCCAAGTCGATAATACCCTTTGGAACCTCAAAAAAACTATATAGAAGACTTCATCACCCCGAAGGAAAACGATTGGAACTTTGAAAAACACCAACCCCCTGACACCATCCCCACCCTCGCCGACTTCAAAAAACCGTCGCCGACTACCTCGCTTGGGAAGTAACCAACCTACTGAAAACCCCAAAAACACCCCCGATGAACACTTGGGAAAAATAGACGCCCACTTAACACAAAAACTCCAAACAGTTAAGTGGGCAGAATTTACCATTGGAGATTTGTTTGATATTAATCCTACAAAATATTATAGACTACCCAATGAGGTAATTATTTCTAAAAATGGTTGTGTCCCCTTAATATCCAATTCATCAACTAATAATGGCGTTATGGGATACTCGAATATGAAAGCTAATAACAAAGGAAATTCTCTAACTTGTTCAGACACTACTATGGGGGCTGAAACAATGTTTTTATCAAGAAAAAGATTTTATTGGGTATTCTCATATACAACATTTAGTGCCTAAATTCAAAAGTATTTAATAAAGCTATTGCTTATATGATTATTACCACATCACGAATTGCTACAACTAATAAATATGACTATGCTACAAAATTTAATAGGAAAGCTATGAATGCTACTAAAATCTCCCTCCCACCCATAACGGAGACATAGATTTCACCTTTTATGGAGACCTTTATAGCTGAGCTGGAAGCTCAGCGTGTTATTGAGTTAGAAGTTCAGCGTAAGACACAGCTGGATGCTTACTTTAACCGTTACAGGGCTTAAAGACTATACCCTTACTGAGGAAGAAGAAGAAACCCTAAACAGCTTAGATAAAGTACAGTGGAAAAGAGTTTAGCATTGGAGAATTATTTGATATTAATCCTACAAAAATATTATAAACTACCCAATGAAGTAATTATTTCTAAAAATGGTAGTATACCCTTAATATCTAATTCATCAACTGATAATGGAGTTATGGGATACTCCAATATGAAAAGCCAATAACAAAGGAAATACTCTAACTTGTTCAGATACTACTATGGGAGCTGAAACAATGTTTTATCAAGAAAAAGATTTTATTGGGTATTCTCATATACAGCATTTAGTGCCTAAATTCAAAGTATTTAATAAAGCTATTGCTTATATGATTATTACCGCATCGCGAATTGCTACTGCTAATAAATATGACTATGGCACAAAATTTAATCGAGAGGCTATGAACGCTACTAAAATCACCCTCCCTACCCATAACGGAGAGTTGATTACAACTTTATGCAAAACTTAGTTCGCACTATCAAGAAACTAGTCATCAAAGAAGTTGTCCTATATGCCGAAAAAGAAAATACAAGCCACCCAGAAGCCATAAAATAACAACCCTTCCCCACACAACAACCACAAAGCCAGCTCCCCAGCTGGCTTTCTCTTTGCTAATTAGCGCAGCAATCTGAGCTCTTAAAATATAGTAATCATTCTTAAGGAATTAGCCTTTTTCACTTTACAACTCTGTTCCACCGTGAAACAACTATTTGCCTGAAAAACATATTTGCCGCAACTTTGCACCGTCAAACAAAAAAACAATAAATGGCACAAAGTTTCAACATTCTTACCCAAGACCTCCGTGGCGAGGTAGGTAAAACCATCGTATTCCGCCATCGTGGCGAAAAACATTCGTAGCTCGTTATCCACGTCCACGAAACCCAGAGCTCAAAGCTACCGAAAAAGCAGCTAAAACACCGTAGCAAGTTCCAAGAAGCGGTTTATATGCCAAAAGTGTGCTTTGCCAATCCTACTCAAAAAGGCATTGTATCAGGCAGACTACAAGGTAAAAAGAAACCTAATGAGTACGTTCAACGTAGCCATAGCGGACTATCTAAACCCTCCAGTAGTACATCGTATAGATGTCAGCAACTATCGCGGAAAAAAATAGGCGATAAAAATCTACTTCATCATCTTAGACGCCATTTCAGTCCAATCAGTAAAAGTAGCCCTTCATCAAAGCGGAGGTGCTCTGATTGAGCAAGGTGAAGCAGTAAAAGAAGGTATGCTATATGTCTATACTGCTACAGCTAATCAGAGCAGCTTTACAGGGCAGCATTCTCACCGTTACAGTTACAGATCTTCCTAAGAATGTAACCGAGAAAAAACAAACCTTATAGCAAAAAAAAAGAGCAATCTAAATAATTAGATTGCTCTTTCATAAGAAGGCGGCGACATACTCTCCCACTTGCGTAGTACCATCTGCGCTAAAAAGGTTTTAACTGCTCTGTTCGGAATGGTAAGAGGTGAGACCTTTGACTATAACCACCTTAAAATTTTAGTCGTTAGTACTCTAGTCCTTAGTCGTTAGATTATAACTTATAACTCATAACCTATAACTAAACTCTCTTTACTAACTCTATCATATTGTAACATATGAGGATAAAAAGCAAATCTTTAACTAACAACTATACTCTTAAAAAGAATGCTGCGCGAAAAGTCTACGGGTTATTAGTATTACTCGGCTATGATGTTACCACCGTTACACCTGTAACTCTATCAACGTGGTCATCTCCCACGACCCTTAAAAGAAATCTCATCTTGTGGCGGGTTTCGTACTTATATGCTTTCAGCACTTATCCCATCCGCACTTAGCTACTCTGCGATGCCGCCAGCAAGACAACAGATACACCAGCGGTGCGTCCAACTCGGTCCTCTCGTACTAGAGTCAGATCCACGCAAATTTCTAACGCCCACGGTAGATAGAGACCGAACTGTCTCACGACGTTCTGAACCCAGCTCGCGTGCCACTTTAATGGGCGAACAGCCCAACCGCTGGGGACCTTCTCCAGCCCCAGGATGTGACGAGCCGACATCGAGGGTGCCAAACCCCCCGTCGATGTGAGCTCTTGGGGGAGATCAGCCTGTTATCCCCGCGTACCTTTTTATCCTTTGAGCGATGGCCCCTTCCATACGGAACCACCGGATCACTATGCTCTACTTTCGTACCTGATCGACTTGTAAGTCTCTCAGTCAAGCTCCCTTATGCCATTGCACTCTACGCACGGTTACCAAGCGTGCTGAGGGAACCTTTAGAAGCCTCCGTTACACTTTTTGGAGGCGACCACCCGAGTCAAACTACCCTCCACGAATTGTCCCTTTGCCTTGTGCAAAGTTAGACCTCAGATAAGCAAAGGGTGGTATTTCAACAATGACTCCACAACTACCGGAATAGCCGCTTCTAAGTCTCCCACCTATCCTACGCATCACTTATCCAAGACCAATACGAAGATATAGTAAAAGGTGCACAGGGTCTTTTCGTCCCACTGCGGGTAATCGGCATCTTCACCGATACTACAATTTCACCGAGCTCATGGCCGAGACAGTGTCCAAATCGTTACACCATTCGTGCAGGGTCGGAACTTACCCGACAAGGAATTTCTGCTACCTTAGGACCGTTATAGTTACGGCCGCCGTTTACTGGGGCTTCAATTCAAACCTTCGTGTTACCACTAAGCTCTCCTCTTAACCTTCCAGCACCGGGCAGGTGTCAGACCCTATACTTCATCTTTCGATTTTTGCAGAGTCCTGTGTTTTTGATAAACAGTCGCTGGACCTTTTCACTGCGGCCTATCTTGTGATAGGCGACCTTTTCTCCCTAAGTTACAGGTCTATTTTGCCCTAGTTCCTTAGCCATGAATCTCTCGAGCGCCTTAGAATTCTCATCCCAATCACCTGTGTCGGTTTACGGTACGGGCATTAGCCTTCGCTTTTCTTGGAAACGTTGTCACCACACCTCACCTCGGCTCGAAGCCTCAGCGTACTTTCGAAGTCATAACAACTCCTCAAACGTACTATTCCGTCAGTACGCGGTAGTTATCTCATTCCGTCACTTTTTAACAGACTAATGGTATAGGAATATTAACCCATTGTACATCCACTCACCCCTACTCGGGTTCGCGTTGGTCCCCGACTAACCCTCAGCTGATTAGCATAGCTGAGGAAACCTTGATCTTTCGGCGGGCAGGTTTCTCGCCTGCCTTATCGTTACTTATGCCTACATTTTCTTTTTCTATCAGGGCTCCACTATGGCTCACGCCTTTAGCTTCCACGCCAATAGAATGCTCCCCTACCGGTATATTACTAAGTAATAACCCCATAGCTTCGGTAATATGCTTATGCCCGTTTATTATCCATGCCCAACCGCTCGACTAGTGAGCTGTTACGCACTCTTTAAAATGTATGGCTGCTTCAAGCCAACTATCCTAGCTGTCAGTGCAGTCAGACCGCGTTTGGTCAACTTAGCATATATTTGTGGGACCTTAGCTGATGGTCCGGGTTCTTTTCCCTTTAGGATATGGACCTTAGCACCCATACCCTCACTGCTGATGAGCATTTAATAGCATTCGGAGTTTGTCAGGAATTGGTAGGCGATGAAACCCCCGCATCCAATCAGTAGCTCTCACCTCTATTAAACTCGCATCAACGCTGCACCTAAATGCATTTCGGGGAGTACGAGCTATTTCCCAGTTTGATTGGCCTTTCACCCCTACCCTCAGGTCATCCGAAGTCTTTTTCAACGACAACCAGTTCGGTCCTCCACGCTGTGTTACCAGCGCTTCAACCTGCCCAAAGGGTAGATCACCAGGGTTTCGCGTCTACTACTACCAACTTGCGAGATGTTATCTCCCGCCCTATTCAGACTCGCTTTCGCTACGGATTCGTATCTGAAATACTTATCCTCGCTGGTAACAGTAACTCGTGAGGCTCATTATGCAAAGGCACGCCGTCACAGCTAATGCTGCTCCGACCGCTTGTAGCGCATGGTTTCAGGGTCTATTTCACTCCGTTATTCACGGTTCTTTTTCACCTTTCCCTCACGGTACTGGTTCACTATCGGTCTCTCAGGAGTATTTAGCCTTACCGGATGGTCCCGGCAGATTCAGTCAAGGTTCCACGTGCCCCGACCTACTCAGGATACCCATAAGATTTATAAAACTGTACCCATACGAGACTTTCACTCTCATGGTGTGTCTTTCCAAACACTTCTAATCCAGCTTTACAACCTATATCTGGGTCCTACTACCCCCATATTGCCGTAACAATATGGGTTTGGGCTGCTCCCATTTCGCTCGCCACTACTCTGGGAATCACTTTTGTTTTCTTCTCCTCTGCCTACTAAGATGTTTCAGTTCAGCAGGTTTGCCCACCAATCGGTGTAGTACATCTTCAATGTACTGGGTTGTCCCCATTCGGATATTTGCGGATCTATTCGTATGTGCCAATCCCCGCAACTTTTCGCAGCTTATCACGTCCTTCTTCGCCTCTGAGAGCCTAGCATCCCCCATACGCCCTTACATAACTTTTTTCGCGCTTGTAGTTCCTATTGATTTAATCAATAGAATACCTCGTTCTCTTTGATTCTTTTTAATATTTTTCGTTAGATTATCAATAATCTATTATTGATCTCTTATGCTTTTATCCCAATATGTCAATGTACTTTTCGTGGAGAATATGAGTTCGAACCCTTGACCCCCTGCGTGCAAGGCAGGTGCTCTAGCCAGCTGAGCTAATTCCCCGCATCAGCTTCCAGAATTTCCTCATAGCTATCTCTTTCGTAGTCCCAGGCAGACTCGAACTGCCGACCTCACATTATCAGTGTAGCGCTCTAACCAGCTGAGCTATGAGACTGCATTTTAATTTGCCAATTTGCCAATGTGTTAATTTGCCAATTATCTAATTAACAAATCTGCTAATCGGCTAATCTTATTGTTGTCCAGCAAGATTTAAAGAATAGGTGTTATCCTTTATTTCGTCTATAACATCGGTCGTCTCTAAAAAGAGTGTTCCAGCCGCACCTTCCGGTACGGCTACCTTGTTACGACTTAGCCCCAGTCACTGGTTTTACCCTAAACAGCTCCTCGCGGTGACCGTCTTCAGGTACCCCCAGCTTCCATGGGCTTGACGGGCGGTGTGTACAAGGCCCGGGAACGTATTCACCGGATCATGGCTGATATCCGATTACTAGCGATTCCAGCTTCACGGAGTCGAGTTGCAGACTCCGATCCGAACTGTGATCGTCTTTATAGATTCGCGCCTGCTCACGCAGTGGCTGCTCTCTGTAACGACCATTGTAGCACGTGTGTAGCCCAAGATGTGCGGGCCGTGATGATTTGACGTCATCCCCACCTTCCTCACGGTTTGCACCGGCAGTCCCACTAGAGTGCTCGACTCGACTCGCTAGCAACTAATGGCAGGGGGTTGCGCTCGTTATAGGACTTAACCTGACACCTCACGGCACGAGCTGACGACAACCATGCAGCACCTTGAAAACTGTCCGAAGAAAAAGCGTATCTCTACACCTGTCAGTCTCCATTTAAACCTTTGGTAAGGTTCCTCGCGTATCATCGAATTAAACCACATGCTCCACCGCTTGTGCGGGCCCCGTCAATTCCTTTGAGTTTCACTTGCGTGCGTACTCCCCAGGTGGGATACTTATCACTTTCGCTCAGCCACTCAGTCTTACAAACCAAACAGCTAGTATCCATCGTTTACAGCGTGGACTACCAGGGGTATCTAATCCTGTTCGCTCCCCACGCTTTCGTCCATCAGCGTCAATTAATTGTTAGTAATATGCCTCGCTATCGGTGTTCTGTGTAATATCTAAGCATTTCACCGCTACACTACACATTCCAACTACTTCACAACCATTCAAGACTAACAGTTTCAAAGGCAGTTGCTCAGTTGAGCTGAGCGCTTTCACCCTCTGACTTATTAGCCCGCCTACGGACCGCTTTAAACCCTAATGATTCCGGATAACGCTCGCATCCTCCGTCATTACGCGGCTGCTGGCACGGAGTTAGCCGATGCTTATTCGCAGAGTACCGTCATCAAACTACGCGTGAGTCTCATTCTTCCCCTGCAAAAGCAGTTTACAACCCATAAGGCCGTCTTCCTGCACGCGGCATGGCTGGATCAGTCTTCCGACCATTGTCCAATATTCCTCACTGCTGCCTCCCGTAGGAGTCTGGTCCGTATCTCAGTACCAGTGTGGGGGATATCCTCTCAGAACCCCTATCTATCGTCGCCTTTGGGGAGCCGTTACCTCTCCAACTAGCTAATAGAACGCATACTCATCTTTCACCGCCTCAGCTTTTAATATAAAGGTGATGCCACCCTATATACCATTAGAGTATTAATCCAAATTTCTTCGGGCTATCCCTATGTGAAAGGCAGATTGTATACGCGTTACGCACCGTACGCCGGTCGAAGCCAGCTCCTCCCTCGACTTGCATGTGTTGGGCCTGCCGCTGGCGTTCATCCTGAGCCAGGATCAAACTCTTCATCGTTAAAATCTTTAATTTCTTTTTAACCGATTTTTAAGTTATTGACTTTCAGGTTTCACTCGATTCTTTAAATCTTCTTTTTGTGCTGTACAACATTATGTCAATGTACGTGTTGTTTTCTTTTTGCAATAACACTTATCGTCTCATTTGCGGGTGCAAAGGTACGGCGTTTTTTTAATCCTGCAAATTTTGACACTTTTTCAAGTTTTTTT
>BNJS01001770.1_pt1 | contig 144652 bp, 197 predicted proteins | sample 8540461 | NCBI WGS metagenome assembly BNJS01 (sample SAMD00202454, study PRJDB9452) | human saliva metagenome | isolation source: human saliva | place: Japan | reverse complement strand
CCACTTTATTCAGATGTCAATATAAAATGAAGAAAAAAAGTTCAAAATTTATTATTTTTCTTTCTTGAACTTTTTCTTCTATAAAAATGTTATAAAATTAGTTTTTATTTAGTAGTCTGACGATGAATTATTCTATATGGAAGATTCATTCTCATTTTTGAATTTTTAATTCTTCTAATTCTTCCTCATCTATTTCTTCGCCTTTGCGTTTTGCTTTTTCTATATCTATTATTTTTAGTTAATATACGCATAGAAACTGCTCCTATATCAAAAAAATAGGTTGGAATATAGATGATATTTTTTTGGTCTTGTCATATCTAATAATTTTGTATTTTCTAGTGATATTATTTCTAATTCACCTGGAATACTCATACCTGTATCAAGAGCTTGGTGCATTACCGCAAGAGCTACTTCATCAAACATGGTAATTACTACATCTGCTTCTATATTAGTGATAGTTTTATATAATCTATTACTTTCTTTATATGTTCTATATCCGTCTATTATATGTTGTGGTTTAAATTCAACTTTTTCTTTGGCTAACGCTTCTTTATATCCTTTTATTATTCTTTGAGTTTTTTTGACTTTCATATCGATCTATTACTAATGAAATATTTTTAGAACCTTTTTATAAATTCCTTAGTAATATCATAAGCTGCTTTTTCATAATCAATATTTACTGCGTAAAACTCCGAATCATTTCCAAGATTTCCTGCTAATACTACTGGAATTTTTATATCTTTTAAGTAATTTTTAGAGCTTTCTGATAACGAGTGACCTAAATAAATTATACCGTCTACTTGTTTACTTACAAATGATGCAAATATATTTTTTTCGATTTCTTTATCATCACAAGAATTCGCCAAAATTATATTATATTTATACATATTCGCCACTGATTCTATTCCACTTACTACTTCTGCTGATGACAAATCAGCTATATCTGGCAACACTATTCCTATTGTTGTTGTTTTTTTACTTGCAAGTCCTCGAGCTACTGCATTTGGTGTATATCTTAATTTTTTTATAACCTCTTGTACACGTAACCTTGTGTCTTCTTTTACATTTGGATTATTATTTACAACACGTGAAACTGTCGCCATAGAAACTTTAGCTTCTTTTGCTACATCGTATATCGTTATTGTCATAGTTTCGCTCCTTTACTTATTATTTTTTTATATTAACATCTTTATTTTTCTATTTTTTTAAAACCTTTTCATCCGCTTATATTGTATCAAACTTTTGTAAATAAGTCTAGTATTTGAAAAACAATATTTAAATCTATTTTTTTCTTTTCAAAAAAATTATATTTTTTTCTTTAGTAATTCAAAAAAGAAGAGTTAATTATTCTACAAAAATTTGTAGTTTTAGTTTAACTCTTCTTTAATTTTACGTTTGATTTTCTATTAAGCTTCTAAAGATTTATATGCTTTTTCTAAAGTTTCTTTTAATACTTTAGCAGAATGTTGCATTTTAGCTGTTTCTTCTTCTGTTAAGTCTAATTCAACAACTTCACGAACACCTTCACGTCCTACGATAGCAGGAGTACCGATGTATAATCCGTCGATTCCATAGTGTCCATCACAGTATCCACTTACAGCAAGTTCTACGTTTTCGTCACGTAAGATAGCTTTAACGATTGTGAATAATGCAATACCGATTGCATAGTATGTAGCGCGTTTACGGTTAATTACTTCGTAAGCTGCACGCATAACTTTTTCTTCAACATCAGCAAAATCTTCTTTAGTAAATTTAGAAGTTTCTAAGAATTTGTCGAATTGTTTTCCGTATACATATACGTTACTCCAAGCTGCAAGTTGAGTATCTCCGTGTTCTCCGATGATGTATCCACGTACGCTGCTAGGTGCAATGTTTAATTTGTCTCCTAACATATAACGGAATCTTGAAGTATCTAAAGTTGTACCAGATCCAACGATTCTGTGTCTTGGGAATCCAGTGAATTTTTGTAATGCGTTAGTTAATACGTCTACTGGGTTAGATGCAATTACGATAACTCCATCGAATCCAGAAGCAACGATTTGTTCAGACATTTCTTTAACAACTTTAATGTTTTTATCAACTAAATCTAATCTAGTTTCACCTGGTTTTTGTGGAAGTCCACCAGCAATTACAATAACGTCTGCATCAGCACATTGCTCATATCCACCAGAAGTTACTTTAATAGGTGGTACTAAAGCTCCACCGTGGTTTAAGTCCATCGCTTCCCCTTCAGCTTTTTCTGCGAAGAAGTCGATTAATCCTAACTCTTCACATACACCGCTTGAATATAGTTGATAAGCAAAGCTCATCCCTACCATTCCTGCACCTATTAAAACTACTTTTCTGTTTTTCGCTTTCATAAGAAAACCTCCATATAATGTATTATTTAGTTTTAGATATTTTAAGTAATTATTTTTTTACTATTTTTATTTTACATGAATTAAAAAATATTTATAAACCCTTCTTTTAATATATTTAACCCATCTCAATTTGAATTATAACATAACTTTTTGAAAAAAAGAAAGTGTTTTTTTATTGCTTTTAATTTCAGGATTAAGAGTTTTTATTTTTTTAAAAATATATATATTTTTGAAAGTTATACATTAATATTTCTATAAAAACGCTTTAATTTTTTTATTTTTTTATTATATTGGCTTGTTTAATAGTATAAGAGTATTTTTTTATTTTTTTATTTTTCTTCTTTTTATTAATTTTTAATTTTTTTAATTTTTCTAATTTTTTTATTTTATTTTTTAGTAAAATAAAAAAGATTTCATAAAATGAAATCTTTTTCATAAATTCATTTATTTTATTTCTATAATATTTCCTTTAGAGCTACTATGTAATAATGTTATAAATAATAAACTTGCTGTTACTATTAAAAATATATATTGCTACATCCCAATTTAAAAACATCTCTTATATAACCCAATAATGGTGGGAATATTGCAGCTAACCAATATCCTCCTGCTTGCGCTAGACCAGATATATCTGATGCTTCTTCTTCATTTTTTGATTTTGCTGAAAATAGGTACATTACATAAGAGAACGAACCTCCTCCAGCTAATGCAAAAAGTACAATATAAATTGTCATCAATACAAAGTTTCCTTGAATATAAATCATCCCTATTAAAGAAGCTACATAACCCATAGCTATAAAAATAGGTATTATAAATTTATTTTTTATTTTTTCTGCTAAAACAGGTACTAAAAATGTTGAAGGAAATTGAGCGAATTGGCTTATAGATAATAATAAACCTGCTTCACTCGGTGTAAATCCTTTACTTATCATTATCTCTGCAAACCAAGAAACACTACAGTAAAATAATGCTGATTGTAATCCCATACTCAACATTACCGACCACATTTTCAGGCTTCTTAAGTATCCTTTTCCACCAGATTTTTTTATCTTCTATACGTTCACTGTTACTGTTTTTTTGTTATAATCGCATAGATAACTATATTTAATACAGAAACTATTAACCAAATATTAACTGCTAAACCTGTTGAGAATTTTTCTCCACCTATATTAGAACTTAATATTGGATAACTTATTCCTGCTGCTACAGATGCACTTACGTTCATAACTACTGCATAAAAACCTGTCATAACTCCTAGATTTTCTGGGAAATACTTTTTAGCTAAACCTGGTAATAAAACATTTCCTACAGTTAAACCTACACCTATAATAAAATGTTGTTACAAAAAAACACAGAAGTATTTATATAAAATCGTAGTAATAAACCTATACTAGTAACTATCGCCGCTAAATAAAAGAGTCTTTTTCTAGACCTATTTTATTTGAAATTTTAGCTACTAAAAGGACTAAAAAAATAGCGAACGCTATAAGAGGTATAGTAGTTATTAATCCTGCTACTGTATTATTTATTTCTAATAAATTTTTTTAAAGCGGACCTATTATCGCTCCAACAGAAGTAATTGGTGTTCTAAGTATCATTCCTAATAAAAATAATACCTAATAATATAATCACCTTATTTATTTGTTTTGTCATTATTATTCCTTTCTTTATATTCTATAAATGTTTTTCCACAAAAAAGAAATGTAGTCTGATAAAAATCCTTTTTCAGTCTACATATCTTTTACTAAAATTAATAAGTTCTTACTGGTAAAATTAGTTCTATAATATCACGATGATAATCAGCAGGTTGAACTATAAATGCAGTAAGTTCTCCAGAAAAATTTCACAATAATTTCTTCAGATGCTATAGCATATATAGCTTCTTTTAAATATCTACCAGATACAGAAATCTCAAATACGTCGTCTTCTAAAAGTAGAATCTACTTTTATTTCTTCTACAGCACTTCCTAAATCTTTTAGATTGAGATGAAATTTCTAAAACATTATCTTTTTACTATTAATTTTATAATATCATCTTTATCCTCACGACTCATTAAAGAAACCCTATCTACTGCATCGAATAACTCTCTTCCATTAGATACAAATGTACATTCAAAAAAACAGTAGGGATAAGTTTGTTAGTATTAGGATAATTCCCACTAATTAGTAAAACAGTATATACTACATTTTTGATAGTAAAGAACTATTCTATTGTTTTTCATAAAAAAATTTCTACTTGATCTTTACCTTCCTCTATCATACGTTGGAAGTATGTCAGAGCTTTTCTCGGTATAATCAAATTAAATTCTTTATCGTCAGCTACTTCTTCAAGAGTTATTTGTCTTCTACTTAAACGATAAGAGTCAGTAGCCGTAGCTGTTAAAACTTTATTATTTAAAGTGAAATTAACCCTTCTAATATAGGTCTTTGATCATTTGGAGCTGTACAAAAATACAGTTTCTTTTTATAATATCGTTAAATACTTTTCCATCTAAAGTTAAACTATGTTCTTTAGATATAACTGGAAATTCTGGATATTCATTAGCATCGTATCCTTTCACATTAAATTCACTTTTTCCAGATTTAACTAAAAATATTGTTATCTATAGTTTCTATTTCAATAAGATTAGTAGGAGCTTTTCTAATAATTTCTATAAAAATTACGAGATGGTAAAAACTACTTGACCTTCTTCTTCTATAGTTATAATTTCTTTTATCGTCATCATAAGCATCTATACTAAATTCGACAGAAACTAAAGAATCACTTGCTTTTTAAGACAAGTACATTTTCATTTAATTCTAATTTAATCCCTTTTTAATATTTCAAAAAGAGAATTAGGAGCTATAACTCTAGCTACATGATTTAAACCTGCTAAAAAAATTAGATTTTTTTCTATTGTAAATTTCATTTTGTCTCCTTATATAATATATATATTTAATATAATAGTAATAATAAGTCTTGTTAAAACTGTTGATAACTTATAAAAAAATAAAATAAGTTTATAATTTTTTTCTTGTTAATAACTTGTTAATAACTAGAATAAAAACTTTTTATTTTATTAACATACTACTAAATCTTTCCGATACGCTCTTTTATTACCTCTATATCTTCAAAAAGTTCTGGTTCTTCATCTTTACTTAATTTTTGCTATTTTGTTTACTGAGTAAATAATGAAGTATGATCTTTATTAAAAATAATCTCCTATAGCAGGGAAAAAGATAAAGTAGTTAACTCTCTGCATAAATAGATAGCTATATTTCTAACCTTAACAACCTCTTTTTTTACGAGAAGAAGAAAAGTAAATCATCAAGTTTTATACGATAAAAAAATCCGCACAAACGTTAAGGATATTTTCAGGTAAAATGTTTTTACGAGGAGAAATACGAGTATCCTTTAAGATTTCTTCAGCAATAGCTAAAGAAGGTTGTTGATTTTTTTGAAGTAGCTGTAAATTTAATACGTTTTTAAAAACACCTTCTAATTCTCTAATATTAGAAGAAATATTATTAGAAATATAAGTAAGTGTTTCTTCACTTAATTGAATATTAAATTGTTCGCATTTATATTTTAAAATAGCCATACGAGTTTCAAAGTCGGGTGGAGTAATATCCGCCGTTATACCTTGACTAAAACGTGTAACAAGTCTATCTTCTAACTCATTAAGTTGAGAAGGAGAACGATCACTTATTAGAACTATTTGCTTTTTGATTCATCTGAAGTTCGTTAAAAAGTATGGAAAAAAGCATTTTTGTGTTTCTGTTTTTTTCCAGATAAAAAAATTGAATATCATCGATAAGAAGAGCATCAACATCGCGATACTTACGTCTGAAATCTTCATCTGCACCTACATTTTTATTCTTCATAGGTTTAATAGAAGCAAGAAATTCATTTAAAAACTTCTCAGAAGAAATACACTCAATCTTGAAATCAGGAAAATTATTTTCCATTTCATTACCGATAGCGTGAAGAAGATGTGTTTTTCCCTAATCCAACACCACCATAAATAAACAATGGATTATAAATTCCACCAGGCTCTACAGCAACATTCCATGCGATATTATGAGTAAAAGCATTACCTTCACCTACAACAAAAATTTTTCAAATGTATAATTTTTATTCAATGTAGGATTTTTCTTACTGTTCGTAATATTTTTTTATTAGGAATAGGTTGTTTATAATCATCAAAAGTAAAAAGTTTGTTTTTTTGATAAAAATGCTGAGCCCCAGAAGGTTTATCCCCTTGTAGAAAATTTTGTTTAATAATATTTTTCTGCAGGAATTTTATTGTCGAAAGAACTTGTAGAATCTTGAATAGGAACATGATTATCTAAAGAATCATAGTCTATATGTAAATCAAGACCAGTATTTATTTTTAAGATTTCTTTTAATTTAGCATCATAAGTACCTTGAATGTACTGAGAAACCAAAAAGTTCTTTACTAGTAATAATAACGCGCTTTTTAACAAAATCTACATTATCAATAGATGCACGAGAAAACCAAGTTTCAAAAAAACCTGAGGAGTTACTTCATTTTTAATTTCACGAAGAATAATCTCCCATAAAAAAATTGGAATTACTCAAAATAATCCCTCCTTAATAAAAATGTCTAGTAAATTATATCATAAAAAGAAGATAAAAAGAAAAAAAGATAAAGTTATTCACAGATTGTGAAAAAAACTATTAATAACTATGAAAAAAACTACGAGATTATATCTGTGGAAAAAAAGATATAAAATAAAAGAAAAATAAAAAAATAAATGGGGAATAATTAACAAAGTTATTAACAAAAATAAAAACAGTAATAAAAAGATTAGAAAGTTTTTTTCACACATAATTAACATCTGTGGAAAACTTTTGTTTGTTAAATTGTTAAAAAAATGTTATAAATTTGTTAAAAAAACTATATAAAAAAGTAAAAATATTTTTAGAAGTATTCACCTGTTTTTCACAACATATAGAAGAAAAATGTTAAAAACAGTTAATGCTTTTTATAAAAAAGCATGAGAGTTAAAAATTTTTTTATAATTTTTCTCAAATAAATAAAGGTTTTTCCTTGATTAAAAAGAAAAAGTTGTGATAAAATATACCAGTTATTACATCTATCTAAGAAGAAAACTCGAGGAGGACAAAAATGAAACGTACGTATCAACCAAACAAAAGAAAACATTCAAAAAGTACACGGATTTAGAGCTAGAATGAGCACTAAAAAAACGGAAGAAACGTATTAGCAAGACGTAGAGCAAAAAGGAAGAAAAAGTTCTTTCTGCTTAATAATTGCAACAAAGGCATCACTTAGGTGGTGCTTTTTATTTTGTAGTAATAATGGTATAATTATTTTTAAAGAAAGTAACCGAAGATAAAGTTATAAAAATGGAGGAGGAATAACATGGATATACTTACAATATTAGCGGGAGTTATAATAGGATTTATCGTTGCAAAAACGTTATTTTTCACAAAAAGAATAATAGACAAAGAAATAGACAAATAATAACAATATCAGCAGTTTTAACGATAGTTTTTTTAACATAGTTTCATATATTATTTATAAAAATAGACATAATTACCATACTCCTTCCCTTGATAATAATAGCGTTTATCTTGCAATTGAAAGATTATAAAAAAATAAATAATAAAAAAATGATACGGAAGATATAAAAAATAAGAAAAATTTTTATAGAACACACTGATAATTGTAAAAGAAAAACTCTTAAACCTTAACAATAAAGATAGTTGTAAAAAAATGAAAGAAACTGTTAAAAAATATTAGTGTTAAGAAAGGTTTTTGAAATGAAAAAGAATATAGAATAAAAAGAAGTCAAGATTTTGATAATATTATTAGAAAAAGCAAAGTTTTGCCAACAGGCAGTTTGTAATTTATTTTCAAAAACAAACTAGAACACATGCGTTTAGGGATTTCTGTTAGTAAAAAATTAGGGAAAGCCCACGAACGTAATAAAAATCAAAAAGATATATAAGAGAAACGTTTAAAACAAGAAAAAAATCATATAAAAAAATTATGATATAATAATTATAGCGCGTGCAGGAGTAAAAGAACTACCCTTTTTAGAAGTTGGTAGTAGCATAGATCACGTATTAAAAATCAAAATTATATAGAAAAAGAGAAGAGGGTTAAATAATGGAAAAAGAATATATTTACGAAGCAAGTAGTGTAGAAGAGGCTTTACAAAAAGGATTAAAAAGACTTAGCATTATCAGAAGATAAAGTAAAAATAGATGTTATCGAGGGAGGAAGTGCTGGTATTTTTTTGGTCTATTCAAAAAAAGAAGCAAAAGTAAAATTAACACCACTTGATAGTGAATTTATAAAAGATGAAAAAAACAAGAAGAAGTTAAAAGAAGTTGAAGTAGAAGAACTTGTTGAAGAAAAAACAAGAAGAAAAAAAGTAGTAGAAATTGAAACTGTTAAAGAAGAAGTAGTTGTAGAAAACGAAGAAGCAGTAGAAGAAAAACACAAGAAGTAATTGAGAAAAAAGAAAAAAAGAGAAGATTACATAGTAAAAAAATAAAAAAGATAGTATAGTAAGTTATTTACAAAAATATCGTTATCGCTATGGGATATCCTGATGCTACTGTAGATTTTACAGAAGATGGAAACAGACACTTTACTTTAAATATAAAAACAGAAGAAAAATACTAGTTTAATAATTGGAAAACGTGGAGTAACTCTTAATAGTTTACAATTTTTTTAGTAAATAATTATGCTAAAAAAATTTAGTTCTCATTTCTTCAGAATAGAAGTAGATTGTGATGATTATAGAGAAAGTCGTAAAAACTTTAGAAGAATTAGCGTTAAACTTAGCTAAAAAAATCTATAAGAAAACCAGTAGAATTAGAGCCTATGACAAGTGTTGAACGTAAAATTATTCACAATGCTCTAACAGGTATAAAAATGTTGAAACAGAATCTCGTGGTGAAGAACCATATAGATATTTAGTTATTACAGCAAAAATAGGAGAAAAAGATGAAAAAAATCTATACTTATTGTGGATGATAGTTCTTATTATAGAAGTCGCGGGGCAGAAATAGTAGAACGAGCAGGTTATAATTATTATTTTGCAGAAGATGGAAAAAAAGCCCTTCAAATGTATAGTAAAATAAGACCAGACTATGTAACAATGGATATTTGTATGCCTATTATGGATGGTTTAGAGGCTACAAAAGCTATTTGTACAAAATTTCCAAAGGCTAAAATATTAATTTGCAGCAGTGTAGGTCATGTTCCTGTCTATCGTCGACAAGCTTTTGCTAATGGTGCTTGTGGAATACTTCCAAAGAGTTATGATTTAGATGACTTAGAGCAAGCAATAGAAGAAGCAGATATGATAAAATAAAAAAGAGTATCGAGAGTAAATTCTTTCGATACTTTTTATTTTCCAACAAAGGAGAAAGGCTCATCCAAAGATGAGCCGTATATCATGAAAAAAATATATTAATAAGTGTTGTTATATTTATAATTATATAGTAATAACTTAAGATAAAGTTAAAGCTATAATTAAAGTTAAGTTAAAAATTATAAATATAAAAAAATAAAGTAAAAACACTTATAAAAAGGAGAAAAAGCTTGCAAAAGTAGCAAGCTTAAATCATGAAAAAAATATTATTAACTGTCTATAAGTATATATTACCTACTTTATATGAAGTTAAAGAAATAGTTAAAAATTTAGTTAAATTAGAAAAAAAGCAAGAATTATGTCGATATAGGAAGGAAATAAAAAAAGATGTTTTTGTAAAAAAGATTTTTTTAAAAATTTTATAATATTATTGATTGAAATCGTTTTTATAGATGTTATAATAAAAAGAAAGAGGAGCAAGTTGTCTTCGCTGCATCAGCACTATTCGTTAGTTATGGACTCGTATTATACACTGTTATTTTAGCAGTTGTAGCGTATGTAGGGGCAGCTGTTAAAATTTATGGAGCTATACAAGATGGCAAAGTTATTAATAAAGAAATAAGATTATCACAAAAAAATATTCTCAGAATTAAAAAGATATTTTTAGATTTTTATTTATGAGGATAAAGGGATTGCATATTCAAAAAAATTATTTAAATATATGATAAAAATCCAAGTTTAGATGAGGTTTCATCTAACATTAAGGAAAAATTTTTTTAAAAATATAATATGGAGTTAGTATAATAATATAGTTGCGTTTTCTTATTTATAATTTTAAGGAGGTAATAGCTATGTCAAAATTACAAATTTTAATTTTTTTCAGGAATTTCTATTTTATTGATAGTTATAGGAAGAATTATAGAAAAATAGTTATTCGTTAAAAATCAGGGGTAGCTATATTAGCTATAATGTCATTTATAACAGGATATAATATGGTATTCCAAAAATCGAATAGATTTATTTGCGGGTTCAGGTTTGAAGAAAAAAAGATTTAGATAATTTATCAGAAGAAGTAAAAATTAAATATAGACCAGCAACCCTAAGTTGTGGACTATTCTCGTTTGTTATTGGAATATATCTAATATATACTATTTTTATAAATAATATGGAATGAGGTTGAGAGAAAACTATAAAATTTTAGGATATTTCAACCTTCTATAGTTAATATATCAGTTTATAAGGAGAATAATTATGCCAAAAGAAAACAATATTATTATCTTTGTTAACGGTAGGTGTAGGTTTAATAATAATATCAAATAATACAATAGTGATGAAAAGCGGAGGAATAATAGCAACAGTAGGTATGTTGTATGGATCGGTTGAATTACTATTTAGGAATAGTGTAGAATTACTTTCTGGATCTAAAATTACAAGCAAAGACTTAAAAAGTTACCTTTAGAAATACAAAAAAATACAGAAAAAGCAACAATATTAGCTGGTATTCTGTGTTTATTAGGAAGTATATTATCTATATATGTTGCGATTTATAGGTTATAGAGATACACACCTAAATAAAAAATAAAGAGAAAGATTAATAAAGATAAGCCCCCTCTCTATTAGAAAAAACAATATCCAGAAAAGAGGGGGTATATTATTAGTCGCCTTTTTATAATTAATATATCAGCATTAGAAATATTATAATCAGATAAATTATATATCGTTTCATCTAATGTTTCTTTATTATAGACATACAATTTATCATAGAATAAGAAATAATAATTTATTTTATCTTGATTAAAAAAAGGAGGTTTATCTTCGTTTTTAGGTCTATCATTAAAATATATATTTTTGAACATTATTTTTTTTGTATTTAAAATAGTCCACCTGTAATTAGGAACATGCAAACTATAATGTTCTATTATTAGATTATCTTGATCAGGATAAATATTTAAAGGATAAGTATATTTCAAAGTTATAAACTCTTTAGATTTATTATTTATACTGTATTTTTAATATTTTATTACTATCCTTTGGTTCATTTTTTTCGGTTAAACCATGAGAATTTTGAGATATATAAATAATATCATCTTTTATATAAAATCTAAGATAAAGCTCCCTGCCCATAATTTAAATCTATTTCTTCAAGTAAATTAAAAATTCATATCAAACTTCCATATTAAGTTTCTTATTTTTACTATTTTTATCTATATTTCCTCCTAGAATAAATATATTGTCTTTATATACTTGAATATCGTTTGTTATATTTACCCCTTCTTTTTAATCTCTTTCTTTTTATTTCTTTAAAAAGTATCATCATATTCTATTATATTAAATTTGTCTGCAAACACAGTTGTCGCATATATTTTTATTTTCGTAATATGTAAAAGTATATGGTTCAGAATTATCTTTTTTTAAATCAATATTTAGCGTATTTTTATTTATTTTAGCAAGTAAAGCTTTTTCCTATTACTGTTGTTTTTTTATAAACATTTTATCTTTCAGATTAAAAATAATTTTCTTTTAAAAAGCCAAAGTTATCGTTTCTTTTTAGTTCTTTTTGTAAAGTTATTGAACCATTTTTGTTGTTTAAAAAGAGATATTTTTATCCGTGCTTATTATTGATATATCATAATCTTCTTCAATATTTTTGTCCATTACAACTTGATAATACTACAATAAAGATAATTATATACAATATTTTTTTATTATTTTTCATAACCAAGCCCCTTTTTTTATAAAAAACATATAAGAAATCGAATATATATCTATAAAAACAAGTCACTATACCTTTAATATAACAAAAAAACATATAAATAAAAGACTTATAAAAATTTTTTATATGGTACAATGGAGAGGTTAGAGAAAAATAAAACAAATATTTCTTATTATGTATTTTTAAGGCTGTCTTGAGCCTTATTTTTTATATTTAAATATATACTTTTCTCAAGAAAAAAATATAGAAAAAGTAGTGTATAATAAAAAGATATAGAATTTATAAAAGAAAACGCAGAAAAAAAGTTTAAAGAAAAATATAGAAAAAAAGGAGAAAAAAATCATGAGTGAAACAATTTGTGCCATATCGACAGCTCTTGGAGAGGGTGCGATTGGGATTGTAAGGCTTAGTGGAGATGAAGCATTTAGTATTGCTGATAAAATAGTTCGTCTACCAAAAGGAAAAACAGTAGAAAGTTTACCAACGCATACGATAAATTATGCAAATATAATAGATCCAAAAACAGAAGAAAAAATAGAAGAAATTATGCTTGTGAAAATGGTTGGACCACGAACATATACAACAGAAGATGTTGTTGAAATAAATTGTCACGGTGGAATAATAACTATTCAAAAAGTACTAGCTCTTTGTTTAGAATACGGTGCTCGCATGGCAGAACCAGGAGAATTTACAAAAAGAGCATTTTTAAACGGACGTATAGATTTAACACAAGCAGAGGCTGTTATAGATTTTATCAAGAGTAAAACAGATGAAGCGAGTCAAATAGCTAATAATCAAATGCAAGGGCGTTTATCAACACTTATAAAACGCCTTAGAGCAGAAATTTTAGACATACTGGCCGTTGTAGAGGTAAATATCGATTACCCTGAGTATGATGATTTAGAGATAGAAACAACAAAGACTATTTTTAGAAAAAAATCAACAAGTATAAAAATAGTTTAGAAGCTTTTATTAGAAACATCAAAAACAAGGAAAAAAATAATAAAAGAAGGAATAAACACAGCTATTATCGGTCGTCCTAACGTAGGGAAAAAGTTCTTTATTAAACAACTTACTTCAAGAAAAACAAAGCTATAGTAACAGATATAGCAGGAACAACGCGCGATGTTTTAGAAGAACATGTAAATATAAAAAGGTGTACCGATAAAACTAATAGATACTGCAGGTATTCGTGAAACAGAAGATGTAGTTGAAAAAAATAGGTGTAGAAAGAAGTAAAGAAGCGCTAGAAAAAAAGCAGATTTAGTCTTATTCTTATTAAACAGCAGTGAAGAACTTACAGATGATGATAGAGAATTATTAAAAATTAACAGAAGGAAAAAAACAACTATTATTATCCTAAATAAACTTGATTTAGAAACAAAAAAATAGATATAGAAGAAATAGAAAAACTAACATACAACCACCCTATTATAAAAAAACTTCAATGACGACGTATAAAGGAATAGATGAATTAGAAAAATATTAGAGATTTATTTTTCAAAGGAGCAGCTCGTCCAAAAAGATGCGACATATTTATCAAATACACGTCAAATAAATCTAATTCAACAAGCATTAGTTAGTCTTAATGAAGCTATAAAAAGCAGCGGAAATGGGACTTGAGGTGGATATGGTCTTAATAGATTATACAAATGCATTTAATCTACTAGGAGAAGTTATCGGAGAAAACTCTGGTGATGAATTAATCAACGAATTATTCAGTAGATTCTGTTTAGGAAAATAAAATGTTTCGCGTGAAACAAAAATCATTTCACAAAGAAAAAGGAGTATAAAGATGAAATGTATTAGTTTTAATGTTAACGGCTTAAGAGCGATCGTTAACAAAAATTTTGAAGAAGATTTTAAAAAGTTAGACGCAGACTTCTTTTGTTTGCAAGAGACAAAGATGCAAGAAGGTCAACTAGATTTGCAGTTTGATGGATATTATAGCTACTTTAATTATGCAGAGCGCAAGGGATATTCAGGAACGGCGATATATACAAAACACAAACCTTTAAATGTAAATTACGGTATAGGAATAGATGAGCATGATACAGAAGGTCGCGTAATAACATTAGAGTACGACAAATTCTTCTTTATTACAGTCTACACACCAAACTCAGGAAGTGAACTAAAAAGATTAGATTATCGTATGACGTGGGAAGAAGATTTTAAAAACTATTTACTAGAATTAAATAAAACAAAAGGTATTGTTGTTTGTGGAGATTTAAACGTAGCACACACAGAAATAGATTTAAAAAACCCAAAATCAAATACGAAAAATGCTGGATTCACGCCAGAAGAACGTGAAAAATTCACAAAACTACTTGACGCAGGTTTTATCGATACATTCAGGTATTTTAATCCAGAATTAACAGGTGCATATTCTTGGTGGAGTTATCGTTTCAACGCTCGTAAAAACAATGCAGGATGGAGAATAGACTACTTCTTAACAAGTCGTGATTTAGAAAAATATCTAGTGAGTGCAAAAATTCATAATGATATACTAGGAAGTGACCACTGTCCTGTAGAGGTTGTTTTTAAATAGAGATTTATTATAAAAATAAAAACTAGGGAGAATAATTTATTATTCTCCCTTCTCTATTATTAATTAAAAAAAAGTATTTAAGCAGAAGGATAAGTTATGTTAAGAAAAGCAAAAAGTACAGAATTAGATGAGATAATGCTAATTATAGAAGATGGTCGAGAATTTCTACGACAACAAGGAATAAACCAATGGCAGCATGGATCTCCGAGTAAAGAAACGATAGAACAAGATATAAAAGAGCAAACATCCTACGTTTATGAAATAGATAGAAACATAGTAGCGACAGCTATGCTAACTAACTACGATAGAGATTATGAGAACTACCCCACTCTATGGTCTAAATGTGATAACTACTTGGTAATTCATCGTGTGGCTACGTTAAAAAACATTCGTAATCAAGGAATTGGTCGTCAATTTTTATCAGCTATAGTGGAGTTTGTTAAAAAAGAAAATATAGATTATATAAGAATAGACACGCATAAAGATAATAAAAATAATGAGAAAAATTTTTGAGTGATTTTTGGATTCGTTGAGTTAGGGGAAATAAAAATTAACGATGAAAAATAATTCAGATGACAAAGAAAGAATAGCTTATGAAATTAAAGTATAACAAATTAAAAAGTTTCATGTGAAACAAATAAAAAGGAGAAAAGAAGATGAAATTTTTATTCATACGATTATTTTGCAAAGTAAATTACAACAAAAACAATTTACTATCTTATATAATAATAGGTGTTCTAATCGTTATATTATGTATAACATTAATAAAATATTATAAAAACAGACAAGATACAAAAATACAGAGAACTATCAATTATATTGGTCTTAAGCACATTACTAGCAGTAGGTGTAAGTATTAATGAGTATAAATCAAATGCAGTATCGTCTAATCAATATAAAAAGTTCTATTCATTTTATAGAAAAAAATATCTAATGATTTGAATATCGATAAAACACACATATATATAAATAGCGAAGCATCAATAGAAAAATTCATTTGTAAAAAGTAGATAATACTTACTATAGAGTCATAAGTAGTGGAAAAGAAAGATGAGTATCTATTAGAAAAAAATAGAATTAGTAGATCCAGTAATAGAAAAAAAGTGGAGGTAAGTAAATAATGCAACTTTCATATATAGATATAGCAATAAAATTAACTTTAGGATTATTATCATTAGTATTCGTAATAAATGTATCAGGAAAGGTAATCTAGCTCCTGCATCAGCAAGTGATCAAGTTCAAAAACTATGTACTAGGGGAATAATAGGTGGTGTTATCTACAACCCAAGCATTTCAATTTTACAATTTATTAACATATTATTAATATGGGTTATATTAGTATTAACTCAAAAATGGTTAAAAACAAATAACATGTTCTTGAAAAAAGTGGTAGATGGAGAACCAACTACAGTAATAAAAAGAGGGAAAATAAACGTAGAGGCAACAAGAAAAAGTGGATTATCAGCGAATGACCTAGCGTTTTAAACTCCGAAGTCAAGGCATATATAGTATAAAAAACGTAAAAAGAGCGGTAATAGAACAAAAACGGTCAATTAATAGTGGTGTTGGCTGGAGATGAAAAATCCAAAATACCCTATAATTACAGATGGAAAAGTTCAAATCAATTCGTTAGAATCTATGGATAAAACAGAAGAATGGCTGATGTCTACTTTAAAAGAAATGGGATACAAAGATATAAAAAATATCTTCTTGGCAGAATACGACAAAGGACAATTACATATAGTAGAATATTAATAAAATAATATTAAAGTAATAAAGTATATAATCAAATAAAAAAACATAAAAATTTATCGATGAAATAAATTTTATGTTTTTTTATGATTTTATTATCTGCGTTAATGAAATCGTAAGAAGAATCTTCTGAAAACTTTTTTTAACTACATATGAACAGCTAGCTTTAATTTTTCTTGTTTTGTTGCTTCATATCTTCAACAAGAGTATTTAAAAGTTTACCAGCAACACCTTGCCCGCGTAGCAAGAATCAACAAAAGTGTGATCAGCAACTACTATATCAGGGTTACTGGTTGATGAATAAGTGATTTCTGCGATAACTTTACCGTTCTCGTCGTATTTAACAAAAGCCATTTTCAGTTTTTGTAAATTCCATATTGAACCTCCTTGCCATTATCTGTATAGAGTTTTATTCTTTTTCTATTATAACATATTATAAAATCTACGGTAAAGAATTCTCTCCCTCTTTTTACTCCTATTCCCCTACTCTTTTTATTAATTTTCCACTTTTTAAATCGAATTTTTCAAAAAAATAATTTCTTTTTCAAAAGAACAAATATTAAATATATAGCTAAAATCATATCTATTAATTAAAATTAATTTATTAAAAAAATAATAACAAAATATCACAATAAAACAAATGAAGAAATTTTTAAAATAATTTTTGATAGTGGTGTTAATAATCTCTTTTTCTGAAAAAACAAAAATGATAAATAATAATTAAAGAGTAAATAAAAATATATAAACACCTTTAAAAAGAGAATAAACAATATATAAACGCCTTTATAAAAACCAACAAAAACAAACACAAAAAATTAATTTATTTATTGTTAAAGGTTTTCACGTGAAACGTCACCCTCACCTATTTTGTTTTTAAAATAAATAACCAAAAATTATTGTTTAATTAAAATTTAAATCTTAATAATAATTTTTAATTAATACCTATTTATTTTTATAAAAAAACATTATGCAAAAACTCTCCTTTTTACTTTTAAAAATCAGAGAAAAAGAAAAATGTACAAGAAAAAGTATAAAAAGAAAAAAATTTAATAGAATAATAATTAAGAATTTTTCATCGTTTGTAGAAAGTTTGTGGTATAATTTTACTAAATGTAATTACGATAAAATAAAAAGCAGGTGAGAGTGTATGTATAAAATTATGATAGTTGAGGATGACGAGATTATATCAAATTCAATAGCGGGCTATTTAGAAAAAATGGCAGTATAACACATGTGAAGTGCAAAATTTTTCAAAAATGTAGTGCATGAATTTGTTGAATACTCTCCTGATTTGGTGCTTATGGATATTAACTTGCCTTATTTTTGATGGGTACTACTTTTGCGAGGAAATAAGAAAAAAATTTCTAAAAGTGCCTATTATTTTTTTATCTCTTCGGCGAACGATGATATGAATATAGTAATGGCGATGAATATCGGTGCAGATGATTTTATAGAAAAAAACCTTTCAAATTAGTAGTATTAAAAGCGAAAAATAGAAGCGTTGTTAAGACGTGTTTACAACTTTAATAGCGGAACGAATCTAATAGTATATAAAAGATGTAATTTTTCGATATGAGTCGAGATGAAATCAAATGTGGAGAAGAGTTGGCGGAACTAACAAAAAATGAAAGTAAAATATTAACTGTATTGTTAGAAAATCATGAAAAAAATAGTAAGTCGTGAAGAAATTATCAACGCTTTATGGCAAAGTGATAATTTTTATAGATGAGAATACTTTATCTGTTAACGTTAATAGATTAAGAGCAAAGTTGAAAAAGTATCGGAGTAGATGAGTTTATAACGACTAAAAAGGAAAAAGGATACATAGTATAATGAAAAATTTTTAGCGAATTATTTAAAAGAAAAAAACATGAAAGTCTATTTGCTATTTGTAAGCTTCATATTAGTCTTCTTTGTAATTTTTTATCTATATTCTTTTGCCTTTTGAAGCGTTGTATTATGGTGGGAGTTTTTGTTTTATATTAGCACTTCTGGCGAGTGTTGTGGATTTTTATAACTATAAAGACAGCTATAAAAATTAAAAATTTTTAGAAAAATCATATACTAAATGACATGGAAGGTTTACCACGAAGTTTAGATGTAAGGGTTGAATATTATCATAAAATTATAAGAAGATTACATGATGAAGTAGAAAAAAACTTAATCATCAAGCATATAAAAAGAACACAGAGATAGAAGATTACTTTAGTATGTGGGTGCATCAGATTAAAAAACACCAATAGCTGCGCTAAACTTTTTATTAGACAATGAAGAAGTAGATGTGAAAAATAGTAAAACAAGAATTATTCAAAAATAGAACGCTATGTAGAGATGGTACTGACGTACTTAAGGCTTGGTAGTGAGAGCTCGGACTATCTTATAGAAAGAACAGATTTATCTGGTGTAACTAAAGATAATATAAAAATACGCTCCATTATTTATAAATAAAAAGATAAAATTAAATTATGTTCCACATGAAACATTTGTTATTAGTGATAAAAAAATGGCTGGGATTTGCATTTGAACAAATCTTAAGTAATGCGATTAAATACACGAAAACAGGTGGTGAAATAAGTATTTTCTTCGAAAAAAATAAACTTATTGTAGAAGATAATGGTTTAGGAATAAGTGAAGAAGACTTACCGCGTATTTTCGAAAAAGGTTTTACAGGATTTAATGGAAGATATGAGAAAAAATCTAGCGGACTTGGGTTATACCTTTGTAAAAAGACGTTGGATAATCTAGGGCATAAAATAATAATTACCTCGAAGGTTAATGTTGGAACTAAAGTAGAAATAATATTCCCAGAAGAAGATAGATTTAGGGAGTAATAGCAGTAAGAATTAAAATAAAGTAGGATAACAAACAAGTCTGCAATCTTACAAAAGTGTAAGATTACAGGCTTTTATGAGAAAAATCGATAGAACGACAAAAATATAAGATACAATATAGTTGTAACAAAGAAAGAATAGATTGATTAAGTAAGTAGAAACAATTAATCGATTAGGATGAAAAGAGAGATTAACAATGTTATTAGAAGTAAACAACGTAAGAAAAAGTATACACAACAAGATTAAGTACACAAAGTACAGAGGCGTTAAAAATGTAAATTTCGCTGTTGATAACAATGAATATGTAGCTATTATGGGAGAAAAGTGGAAGTGGGAAAACTACACTATTAAATATTTTAGCAACATTTGATAAAGCAACAAGTGGAAATGTTCTATTAAAAAGGTCAAGATCTTAGCAAACTAAAAGATAAAGATTTAGCTGATTTTCGTCGAGACAATCTAGGGTTTGTTTTCCAAGATTTTAACCTACTTGATAATTTTTCAGTAAAAGATAATATACTACTACCGCTGGTTTTAGCGAATAAAAACTATAAAGATATGGAGAAAAAGACTAGAAAAAGTAATAAAACCACTTGGAATAGAAAAAAACTTATCGATAAATATCCTTATGAAATATCAGGTGGTCAAAAAACAACGTGTGGCAGTTGCTCGTGCAATTATAACAAATCCGGCGATAATCCTAGCGGATGAGCCAACAGGAGCGCTAGATTCAAAATCTACAGATCAACTATTAGAAGTCTTTGACAGATTAAATGAAGCAGGGCAAACACTTATAATGGTGACGCACTCTGTAAAAACAGCAGCTCGTGCTAAAAGAGTAGTATTTATAAAAGATGGTGTTGTCTTCCACGAAATCAGAAAAGGAAATTCTACTAATAATGAAATGTTCCAAAAAATTAATGACACACTAACATTAATGCAGGCAGGTGAGTAACATGAACTTATTTTATAGCAAATTTGCGCTAAACAACTAGTAAAAAAATAAACGTTTTATACTACCGTATATTTTGTCAACAATTTTTACTATTGCATCATTTTACATACTAACATCACTATCGTTAGGGAAAAAATCTGGATAAAATTACCTCAAGGTATAAGCGCAACAAAACAAGTTCTCGGATTTGGGGTAATAGTTGTTGCGATATTTTCAGCAATATTCCTGTTTTATACTTATAGCTTCCTAATTAAACGTCGTGTTCGAGAGTTTGGATTGTATTCTGTCTTAGGGTATGACTAAAAAACAAATAGCACGTATTTTAATATTAGAAACTATTTTTATTGCGGTGTTAACATTAGTATTTGGACTTGCGTTCGGTCTGTTATTCGATAAACTAATGCTTTTTAGTATTGTTAAAATTATTTACAGCAGGAGTAAGTTTTGGTTTTGTAATAACACCAATCGCAGTATTTCTAACAATCTTATTATTCGGAGGAATTTTCTTCTTATTACTAATCTACACAGTAATAAAGATTTCTCGTCTAAAAATAGTAGCACTTCTTAAAGAAGAAAATAATGGAGAACGTGAACCTAAAGCACGTTTTATTCTAGCTATATTAGGATTAGGATTAACAGGATATGGGTATTATTTAGCTCAAACTATTCAAAATCCAATAAAAGCTATAACGATGTTTTTCGTTGCGGTTTTAGCAGTAATTTTTGGGACATATTTAATATTTATGGCGGTAAGTATAACGGTTCTAAAATTGATGAAAAACAACAAGACTTTTTATTATAAACCAAAGAACTTTATAAGTGTTTCAGGACTTTTATACAGAATGAAAAGAAACGCAGTAGGGCTTGCTAATATTTGTATACTATCAACGATGGTTCTTGTAACTATGGGAACAACATCAGCTCTTTATGCAGGTAGTGAAGATGCATATAATACACGTTTTCCAAGAGACATAATAATAAATGGTTATCGTTCAACAGAAGGCAAGTTGGCTGAAATAGAAAAAAATGTAAAAAAAGCCACGCAAGATGCGGGGGTAGAAGTAAAAGATTTAGTATCATATAATATGTTGAATGTAGTAGGGCATCTAAATGGAACAGAAATTAACTATGTATCAGAGTTTACTGGTTCGTTTGATAAGATTAAATCTATTGTTGTGCTTGAATTAAAAGACTACAATAAAGTATCAAAAGAACAAAAAAACTTTAAACACAGGAGAAACTTTATTATTTATCGACAAAAAAGGAAAATACGAAGCAAATGAAATTACAGTACAAAGGTGTAAATTTAAAAAAATAAAAAGAAAAGTTAACAGACTTTCCAGGTGCTTTAGGAACAGCTGCGGCTAATATTATGGATACATATTATGTTGTAGTAAAAGATAATGCCGACGTTAAGAAAATAGAGTCAGCTCTGAAGAAAAAACTGAATATTTCAGACGGTGAAGGTGAAATCTTCAACTATGTAGGTCTCAATATTAGTGATAAGTCAAAAGAAGCAAAAGTAATAGAAAACTTTAAACAATTAGAAAAAGAGGGTAATATAAACATAGAAGGAAAAGCAGAAAATGAAACGAATTTTAAAGGCTTCTATGCATCATTCCTGTTTATAGGTGTGTTTATAAGTATGATTTTCGTAGTCTCACAAGTAGTAATAATGTACTACAAACAAATATCTGAAGGATACGAAGATAAAGGGAAATTTGGAATTATGCGTAAAGTGGGATTAACTGATAAACAAATCAAACAAAGCATAAGAAGTCAGGTATTGATGATCTTCTTTGCTCCACTAGCAGTAGCGACATTACATACAGTGGTAGCATATCCGTTTATCGAAAAAAATATTAAAAATTATTCTTAGCAACAAATAATAATGTTTTCTTAATAGCATTAGCTGTAACAATAGCGGTCTTCGCGGTATTCTATCTAATAGTATATCTAATCACATCAAGAATATACTATAGAATTATAAAAAGAATAGCACAACGGTTTAGAAATAGTTTGTCTAAAGATTTTCTATCAAACAAAAGTAAAAAAAGCTAGCCAGCAAACTAAAAACAAATCTAGATAAAAGGAAAATTGATTATAAAAAAAGTACACATGGTATAATTACCATGTGTATTTTTTTAATAAAAACATATAAGAATAAAAGGAAATAAAAAGGGAATTATAAAACTGTTATTTAAGAGGTGTGTATGGAAAGGTATGAATTTGTAGCGACAACAACAAATAAAGAGAAGATGATTAATGTTATTATTCCTGTCGCAATGGTAGGACTTTTGGTAGGACTAGTACTAGTTTCATATTACTTTAAACTAGATAACTATATTAAACCATATTCATTATTTAAATCTTTAACAATAGTATTAATCATTGGGGTTTGTTTTCTTTCAGCGAGAAAACTACAAGAACTTCTTTCAAAAAAAGTATGTTGTAGAGTTAGATGGAAATAATATTAGAATCTGGGGTAATGGGAAAGAAGTTATGTCAGGAACAGTTATATTTTGTGAGATAGACTATAACAAACAAAAAGTAGGAGATAAAGCCTTACAAGTAGACATATATACACATACCGACAAAATAAAATTTCGGGCTAGATCTAAGCAGTTTAGAACGATTGAAGGGGAGTATACATGGAATCCCCTAGGAACAGGAGAAGTATCAGATATAGAAACTTTGCTATCTCTAGGTAGAAAAATTGAAGGATATTACTAAGGTAAAAACAAAAATTATAAAGTAAGGATTTTGGGGAAATAAAGAAGTAATAGGGATGTTGAAAGATAATAATGGTCTAGAATAGATCATTTAAAAAGGAGACAAAAAGATTGATAGAAAAAAAGACCAGAGTTTGAAAAATTATATCATTTGACGAGTTTAATAAATATTATTGGTATCGTGAGGAAATTTCACAGATATGTAAGTCATTAGGATTGGAATATAGAGGTACAAAGCAAGAACTAAATCATATTATTGAGCAATATTTTTAAGGGAATTTAATTAAAAAAATCATCAATAAAAAACACAAAAAAACAAGTGGAAAATATTACTTTGGATACGCCATTACTTGAATGTGGTTTTTCTTTTAATGCAAAGTTTAGGGAATACTTCTCCACTTTAACAGGTATCTCACCGTTTAAATTTACTGCTGATATGGCTACTGCTTGGAGAAAAGTAAAAAAAGCGAGAAAAAAATATAAAATTTACAATAGAAGATTTGCTAAAAAGTTTATTATGGCAAATCGGACTATGCAAAAATATGATAATTCTGTTTGTCAATGGAATCAATTTTTAAAAGGATTTTTGTGCAGATGAAAATAGTAGAAACTATTCGAATAAATTAAAAAGTAGCTTCTATTCTTTGGAAAGAAGTTAGAAACTCAGAAAAAGGAAAAAAATCTATTCAAAGAATCTTTTTAACAGAATATGCGTATAAACTAGAAGAGTATCGTAAGTAGATTGGTACTTATTTATTAGTTAATAATTCAATAATAACTAAAGATAGAAACTGTAAATCTTATACTTAGTTATTATTTTTGCTCAAATCAAAATAGAAAAAAATAAAAAGAAAAAAACATGTTGACTATAACGCAACGTAATAGTATATACTTATAATTGTTAGGGAGGAGATTGAATGTATTTGATTAAAAAAAGTTAGCGAATTAAGCGGTGTATCGGTGCGCACTTTACACCATTATGATGAAATTGGTTTGCTATCTCCCCAAAAAAAGAAAAATGGATATAGATATTATTCTGAAGAAGATATTTCGTTTTTACAAATGATATTGTTCTATAAGTACTTGGGGTTTCCTTTAAAGAAAAATAAAAGAATTGTTAAAAAGAAGATAGTGAAGTATTATATCATCTGAAAAAAACAACTTGATTTAATGAAAAAGAAAAAACAAAAACTCTTAACTTTATTAAAAAAACATTGGAGAAAAACAATAGAGTCACAAGAAAGGAGAATTACTATGTCAGCAAAAAGAAAAAAATTTAGTGGGTTTAGATATCAAGATAACCAAAAAAATATAAACAAGCTGCAATTGATATGTATGGGAAAAGAAGTTATAGAAGAAGCTGTTGAAAAAAACAAAAAAAGGAAAAGAACAAGAAATAGCAGATGGTTTCAATGAAATATTCTTTGCTTTTTCTGAAAACATATCAAAAAGAAATAAGTGCTACATCTAAAGAAAAATATAGATTTAGCAGAAAAACTTCATAAAGCATCTTTGTAAATATGCTTTTTGATTGCTCAATAGATGTATTTTCAAGTATTGGTCATGGATATGTTCAAAATATAGAATTTAAAAACAACCTAGATAAATTTGGTGAGGGAACAGCGCAATATGTATGTGATGCTATTCAACAATATGTAAAAAGCAAGAAAAAGGGAGAAAAATAGAATTTAACTCATCGAAAAAAACAGTAAATCAAATTGGTTTTGCTGTTTTTTCTTTTTATCCTCTTTGTGAAAGAGGACAAAACCATCGATAGAAAAATATACTCTATGTTCTAAAATCACAGATATTCGAAAAGAAGTAGAACGAGTTGAAAGTGTTAGAAGCTGTATAGATAAATTACTGCAAGAAAAGAGAGGATTAACACAGGTAAAGAAGCAAGAGTTAGGGTTGTAAAACTTAGTAAAATATAAATCTAACAATAATAATATTGGGTGAAATAAATTTAATTTTAGCGAGATGGAAGAATGGACTTTGACTATTTTTTTATAACAGTGAATAAGAGAGATAAGTAGCACTATCATGATTTGGAAAAACATTTCATAATATGACAATAGATGTCAAGTTATTGTGGTATAATAAATATAGGAGATGTTAAGACGATGAAAGATAATAGGCTATTTAGGATACTATATTATATTTTAGAAAAGGGAAAAGTTACGGCAAATGAACTTGCAGATAAATTTGAGGTATCAGTCAGGACGATATATAGAGATATTGACTCTATCAGCAGTGCAGGTATTCCCATCTATGCCACACAAGGAAAGGGTGGTGGAATAGAAATTGCTGAAGATTTTGTGCTTAGTAAATCACTACTGTCTGAAAACGAAAAACAACAGATTATGTCAGCTCTTCATGGATTGGAGAATACAACAATACAACATGAGAATGAGCTTCTAACAAAACTGTCCGCACTCTTTAAAATGAAAAATACCAGTTGGATAGAAGTTGACTTTAATAATTGGCAAAACAATAAGCTATATGAAAAAACATTCAATGATATTAAGTCGGCAATTATAAGTAAAAACATTGTTTCGTTCACATATTTTAGCAGCAATGAAAAAGAAACAAGCAGAAGTGTTAAGCCTGTGAGATTACTTTTCAAGAGTCAGGATTGGTATCTATATGCTTTCTGTTTACTTAGAAATGATTTTAGATATTTTAAATTATCGAGGATAAGGAATTTGGAAATTCATACTGAAAAAGTTTGAAGATAACTTTGATGATGTGATAATAATTTCATGTCGAAGTATGTACAGTCTAAGGAGATTAATAGCATGCAAAAAAATTAAGTATGGCAATGATTTTTTTCAAATGGATGCAAAAATCAGAGAAGGCAAAAATATTAAAAAAATAGGCTCAAAAAGAATTAGACAACATTTTAGAAAAAACGAATGTTTTTTTCTTACATATGATAAAGAAAGAAATTCTTTTGCCTATGTAGAAGAAGATGTGAAAAGAAAGTTTTTGATGAGAAAGCTATTTTTCTCCTGAAAAACCCTTCAAAACTTTGGGTATTCTTATATTATTACAGGAAATATAGAAAATAAAGAGTTTGATATTTGCACTTCCAAGACAAAATTAACCGGTGTTTCGTTTATACAAGGACAATTGTTTTATCATAATGGGGAGGAAGAGGTATGAGATATACAATCAAATTAAATGGAACATTTGATTTTGAGGAAGTAAAAAATTTTGAGGCGTACTTACAAAACTTTTTATTTCGTAATAATCTCGGATTTGTATAAAGAGAGATGACAAAGGTATGTTATGAAGATGAGGAAACTAGCAATGAAAATCGTACGAATAAAATACCGACTCACTCTATAATAGAAATTGATGCACCTGATAGAAACGGGGTACTTGATGGCTTATTAGAGATACTCTATGAAATAGGTATTCCTTTCGGCTCTAAAGTATACAATGAAGAGGAAATTATATCGGGAGTAGTTTCGTTTTGCGAAATCAAGAATAAAAAATATAACGTAGGGGGGAGAGCGTTAAGTGTAGATATATATACTGATACAGATGAAATAAAATTTCGAACTAGATGCAAGGAATATAAAAATCACAGGCGTTTCTACTAGGAATCCTTTTTGGAACAAGTGAACTATCAGATTTAGAAACTTTATTATCCTTAGGAAGAAAAAAATACAAAAACATTACAGAAGAATAGTTGAATCAAGTGGAATTGTTAAACTAAGGAAGGATATAACGCTAAACAGTCAAAAAAGGAGAGGTATTATGCAAAATATAAATCCAAAAATACAAGACAAAAATAAATAAAATTATTTATTTGCAAGACGAAATAAAAAAAGTGGGAAGAAAAAAAGACGAATTTGAAATCGAAAAATCTTATGAAAAATTTTTGAGAAAATGACGAGAATAGAAGGATCAGTTTTTTTATACAAAAATATTTCACTGATGAGAAATTTGCAAATATCCTTTTGGTTTTAGCAAGAAAATACCCTGACAACAAAAAGTATAATAAAAGATATAATAACAGCATTAGGTATGATGATAACAAGATATAACTTAAACGAAACAGAAGAAATGTATACTCTTATGCTTGAGTATTCTTCACAAAAAAAGGTGTATCAGCATATGTGTCGATATATTTTCCGTTTTTAAAAAAGATTTGAAAAAGCATCCTAACCACTGGGAATATTATATGAGTATGAGAAAAATGACACCAAAGAAAAATAGCACAGCAGAAATTAGTTGGAATTATAGAGCAAAAACATTAATAACATCCCAGAGCAATATAAAAGTGAAATTATTCATTTTCTAAAAGAACGACATGATGCTGCTAATAATGACTTTGGAAAGAAAAATGTATTTAGAAATGATAGAAAAAAATAAAGTAGAGTTTTTTTGTTAATGGAAATTAATAATTAAAAAAATTGAAGATAATATAGATAGTGATGATTTTGAATGGAAAAAGATATACAGTTATGTTTGATGGAAGAAGATGACCGAGAGCAGTTTATTTTGGATAATTAAGAAGCTTTTAACTACGGGGCTTTGGAGGAGTTTGGTTGTAGAGATAACCACTTTGAAGAATATGGTCAAATCATTTCACGAGAGACCATCGAACAGTCCATTGACCACGGAAAGGTTTATCGCATTATTCTTGAAGAGAAAAAAGTTGGCGGTGCTGTAATTAAAGTTGATGGAGAAAAAGGAAGTTTAGATCTGCTATTCGTTTCCCCAGATGCTCACGGTAAGGGAGTTGGATTTGCTGCGTGGAGTCAAATTGAAAAGTTATATCCAGAAGTCAAAATTTGGGAGACTATAACACCATACTTTGAGTAGCGTAATATACATTTCTATGTAAACAGATGTGGGTTTCATATTGTTGAATTTTTTAATAAATTTCATCCTGACCCAAATGAGCCAGAAGCGGATGTTAAGGAATTTGATGAGCAATTTCCAGATGAAATGTTTCGGTTTGAAAAAAGAATAGATTAAATTAGAAGTTGGAGTTGCAATGGAGGGATAGACAGATAACGGATAAATCATCAGATAGGAATATAATTTTGGATAACAATTTGTTAAGAAAAAGTATTAATATGAATTTTAAGAGGAAAACCATGGAAAAAAATTGGAATATAAAAAAAGAAGATATAAAAGAGCTCTTTCGTTGGGATGAAGGAGAAGGTTGCATTGCTACAGATAGAATTATGGTAGATGGAGAAAAGGTTGGCTATATGTATCGTGAAAATCCTGATTTTGTAGGAGATAGCGGTTGGAGATTTACTGCTGGCGATGAAGATGATGAGTATATGAGTGAACCAAGTCATTCAGGACTATATACCTTAAATGTAGTTGCGAACAATGATGAGGATATTATCCCGTTTCTTAACTCTCCGATTGGGACTGCTTATTATAGGGGTGAAAACGGAGATTTTGTAAAAGATACATTTAATGTTATAGCGATAGCGAGACAGGAGATAGACGGAATATTATATGAATACAAGATAATGACCGTAGAAGATTATAAAAATCAAAGTCCTGAGAATTTAGCTGTGATTTATGAGAATATCAAAGCGGTAATGGAACAGTATGATTTATCCGAAGATGATGCGGATGCGATTTTGTCGGATTTATTGGGAGTGTATGAGGAATAATCGTTTAGGGGTATACTATTGACAAATATTTAGAAAGAAATCAGATTACAGATCTTACTGGAAAAAAATAATTGATATTGACGGTTATTTTGATTGAAAAAATATTGAATAATAAAAATAGATTTTAAAGATAATTTCTAAAGTATAGAGATAGAGTATGTGTGTAGTTATTATCGATTTATAATAACAACTAGATTATGAATTATAAAAACAAGAGAATGGTACGTGTATTTATATAAAAAAGAAGGTTTTGAAGGCGGTTATGAAATTGAGGAAGATTATGCTATGATTTGTAAATTTCAACTCCGTAAATTTCAGTTTAATTTTAATATTATAAATACATAAATTCCTATGAAGGTAGGTAGATATAGATGGTAGTTTTAACAGAAAAGCAAATAGAATATGGGTTTGATTACTTCCACAAAGATGAACCACAGGACAAGTGGGTTATTGAGGTATCGGAGTACAATGGAGAAAAAGCATTGACGATAAACTGTACTCAACTAGGAGATAGTTTTACGCCGGAGTACAAAACTGCAAAAGAAAAGAATCGAGTTGTGCAGGAATGGTGTGATTTTTTTCAAAAAAACACTACAGCATTTACGGAATTGGCATTTGGTACAAGAATGCCTCAAAAGTTATTCGATGCTGTTTGCGCCCAAAAAAATCTTAAAAAATTATATATAAAATGGGGTGTCTATCCAGATATCGCTAGGATTGCAAATCTTACAAATCTCGAATATTTACACTTAGGTTCTGGAGCAAGCGTTGAGAGTATAGAACCTATTGCCAAATTAAAAATTTAGTCGCATTATCGATAGAAAATTTTTCAAAAAATAAATGATTATAGTCCTCTTACAAATCTTAAAAAAATTTAGAAAGTTTGTCGATTGAGGGAGATTGCTTTGCACCTAAAAACATTCATGTAAATTCTTTTTGATTTTTGAATGATATGAAGCAATTAAGATATTTTAATTTTTTTAGCAGGGATATTAAAAAGTAAAGATTATACACCTGTTTTGAGTCTGGAAAAATATAGAACATTTAACTCTTAGACCAACTAAGGAGCTTAAAAACTTATATAATGAAAATAATTAAGTTGCCAAAAAATTAAAATATAGTTTTATTAGTTAATAAGCCAGAACTTTACAAAAAAATAGAGATTTTTAATGATTTTTTTGGCTACGAAAATAAGATGACTTTTGATAATAAAGCGCAGATTTTTAAAATTCTAAAAGAAAAACTTTTATCAAATATAAGGAGGAAATAATATGAAAGCAAAGGCAGGAGATGTGTACTGCGTCTATAATAAACACCTAAAGAAATATACAGCTTGTCAAATTACAAAGATAGAAGAAAATGATAAGAAACCAAAGGCGGTCATTCTTTCATTGGATTGGTCGGGGGAAGAGCCTCTGAAAGAGGAAGAATTATCTTCTTTACAACCACTTTATATGGACTTTATGTACTGGGACCGCGGATTACATCTATTGAATGTCGATGTGAATGTACCGGCAAATTATACTTTCGTTGGAAATGTTACTCCTTTAACAGATGAGAGTACAAATTCATACGCAAGATGGGGAAGCGGTTATGGGGTCTACAGACAGCTGAAATGGCAGGAAATACCGAAAGAACAGAGAGATACCTTTAAGGAAGCGTATAAGAACAAAGAAAAAGTTATCTTTGCAGGAGAGGAGTGTGGTATTTCCAAGCACCGTTTGAATGATGAGTGGGAACCTTTTGAAGATGCGATGGAATTAAAGGTTTTTCCTTGCTTATCTCATCTAACATTAAGCAAATGGCACAAAAATTTATATGAGTATTTGGAATCAACTCCTTTTATTGCTGAACTGGTTCTCAAAAACCATAACCAAACAAAACTGGATTTTTCAAAAGCATCAGCGCGTATGCTTTCTGTTGATATGACCGGGGTAGAAGAACTTATCTTAAATGACGGTTTGGAGCAACTTATTTTATTGGGAGAAGTAAGGGAAGATTGCAACATACAGGCGAATGGAAATGAAGAGGCTTTATTGTTACATTGTAATAAAGTAATTCCTAAGTTGAAAGGTTTGGAAGCTTTAGGGGCATTACATGTTGGCAATATCATAGAACTCGATATTGAGGAAATTTTGAGCGCATATCCAAAACTTACAGAGTTAAGATTGTGGGGGAAACCAGGAAATCTTGTTCATTTTGATAAGTTGGAGAAGTTTCAGCAGTTGGAAGTTTTTACAACAATGGACTTGTTCGGTTTTACCGCAGAGGATATTCCAGCTCCTGATAGGCTTCCAAATTTGTATATGTTTTGGATGGACAGCTTGCCAGAGGATGCTGCTAAAATGATAAAGAAACTTTATAAAAAACGCAAAGAAGAAGGTCTTGATTTGTGGATTACAAAGGCGAGAAAACCTGAATGGCTTGCTCAGAACTTGGAAAATCCGTTTCGTTCGTGGGACGGACAGGAAAATATTACGCCTACCAACGCCAAGAAAGCAGCTGCTTTGTATAGAAAGACAAGAGCAGGAATCGTAAAGATTGCAGAAGGTTCAAACAAAGATGCCATGACAAGTGTTGAAACTTTGGTAAGGGAGTATACCGAAGGATTCAATAAGATGGACAAACGTAAGTACTTTATTGAAACTGTCGAGAGAGAAGAGATTTATACCGCGCTTGATGAAATGTTGGACTTACTACCAGATGAGTTAAAAATCGATAAAAGAACAACTGTTGAACTTATTTGATGAGTTAAGGAATTTTTAGAAAGAATTGGGAATCAAATAGATATGATTTTTCAAGGGTAGTATCAGTAAAAAACTGAAATTCTTTATGCAAGAATAAAGATAGCGGATGTCTGTTTCAGTATTCCGCCAGTTCGAGATGAAAACTAGATATAACAGTAAATGATTATAGCAAAATGAGAGATATGAAGAAAATTTTTGTAAAATCGCCTTTCAAAAGAAAGATTTGCTTACGAGAGAACAGGCGGAGTTATTTTATCATAACACAAACAAGAGACAAGGATAGAAGCCTCAGAGATAAGTAAGAGAGTATTATTAGTTGTAAAATTTCGATAGTGGATAAAGGAGAATATTATGGCGATAGATGGAGTTAAAATTATAGATAGCGATGATGGGTATGATATTTACAATGCCATAGTAGAAAGATATAAAGATGGAGAAAATGTCGATAAAATAACCGAAGATATTTTGAACGAAGAGAAAAAGTTTTGCATAGATGGATTTCACACAGAAATCTATTGGACAGCGTTAGCATATTCTTTATGGAAGATAGGTCACTTGCCAGAAGCAATAAAAAATAGAGCTTTGGAGATAATCGAAAAGGGTGCTGATGAGTTTTGGTTAGAAATTGATAGTAAAGCATTAAAACAAAGGCAGAGGGTGCTAGATAAGTTAGCAGTTCAGTTGGGAAGTGTAAATCCTAAACCGCTTAAAGTGCCAAAGAGAAAAATAAAGAGAGAGCCTTATTTTAAAGTGGGAGATGTGCTTGCGGTTAAGTTTGAAAATCAATATGGTGTAGTTTTTGTTTCAGCTGTTGACCAAAGTCCAAGAAAGATAGAATATCATTTGGCGTGTACAAGGTTGCTTCAAAAAGATAAACCTACTATGACAGATTTTATAAATAGTGAGATTGCTTGTAAGATGAACAATAGACAGTATGCTATTAATACTGATTGTTGGTTTAATCACAAGGATTTAGGACTTTTGCTCGATAGGTTTGAGAAGATTGGTAAGGTAATATTAGAAGACTATGTTTTATGGACTTTAGCACCTGCCGAGACGCTGGACGACATATATGAAGAAATAACAGCGAGTAAGAAACGTCGGGGACTGAGGTTTAAGGAAACGTACAAATTGATAAAAAGATATGGAATAAAATAAAAAAATTTTTGTTATGTTTTTTTAGATAAGTAAAATATATTAAGGAGTTTACTATGAATAATGAATTTAACTTTGAATTTCCAACTATATATAGTGAATTTTTATCGCAAATATACAAAAGAAGGAGAATTTTTGATAGAGAATACAGGGGTTGTGTTGTATTCAAAGATAGATTTGGAAGAAAAGAAATACTACTTATCAAATAGAAGAATGGGAACCGGATTTTTTTCTTGATTGGGCAAGACGGTGATAGAGCATTTTTTTATAAAAAATATTCTGATGATACTATATATATGAATGATTTAGGAGCGTTAGGATCGTTTGAAATGAAGAAGATATCGGCAAGTATTTATGAATTTATTAATTACGCTAGGGAACACTATGATGAAATGTTGCAATTATAGTGTGCTATAGTTGTTTTGTATTATTATCAAAATGAATTGTTATGGATTTGTTTGATTGTTTTTCTTGTAACGTTTTGTATAGATAGAGGATATGCTTTTGATAATTATTAGATGGTAGGAAATATCATCTAATTTTGCTAAAATATTTAATAAGTGGTATAATATACTTGAATTTTTAAATTTATAGAGGTCTTATATTATGAAGAATAATAAATTATTAAAAAAATACTTTGGGGAGTTGTATTAGCGATATTTGTTGTTTGCATAGTATTTTTAGGATATAGTTATTTTGCTGGGGGAGATTCTAAAAAATCGGAAAAATCTTCCGCTCAAAAATCGGATAAAAAACAAGATAAAAATACTGATGAGGAAAAATACAAATCTCAAAATAGTCAAAACACCCAAGAAAAAAACAAGAATCTGGAAATGTAGTAGATAGTCAAGGTGCGAATAATCAAACAAATAATTATGTGGGAACTAAAGAATATAATGGCAAAAAAGTTTCTCATAATGAAGGGGTTGGAACAACTGGAAAAGTGTTTAAAACTCAAAGTGAAGCGCTAGAATACGGTAATAAAGAGATAGAACGATTGGTAAAAGAAGATAAAAAACCAAGACAATTTTCTATCAGCAAGGTTACCGCCGAAGATGGTACTCTTCTTGGTTGGACTGTGGATATTTTCGAAGATACAAGTAAGAAAAAAGATAACTAGTAACTTAAAAGGGGTGATACCACGATGAAGTTTCTAAGAGAAATGGAGTTGCAGGCTGATCGTCCCTTTATTATATTTGTTTATAGATTGATAGTTTAGTTTTAGAATCTAGGTAAAGGAGGTAAGAGATGAGAATAGGAATAATAGCGGAGTTTAACCCTCTTCACAGCGGACATAAATATTTAATTGAGCAATCGCAAAATTTAATAGCTAAAAACGGCTCTGGTGGGGAAATAGTTTGTGTTATGAGTGAATATTTTACCCAAAGAGGGGAAGTAGCGATTACAGACGGTTATACTCGTGCCAAGGAAGCGGTAAGAAGTGGTTGTAGTCTAGTCATCGCCTTACCTTATTTGGGAAGTGTTGCTTATAGTGATGATTTTGCGAGAAAGAGTATTGAGATTCTTGATGGGGCTGGTATAACGCATTTGATTTTTGGTACAGAAGAAATAGATATTGAAGTTTTTGAAGAAATATACAAAAAACAACAGGAAATATCTCCTGAAAAATATCGAGAGTTACTTAAGCAAGGGTATAGTTTTGCCAAAATCAATGGTGAGTTGTATGGAATTTCCAACAATAACCCCAATTTCAGTCTAGCGTATAGCTATTACAAGATGATAAAAGAATTTGCACCGCATATAAAACTAGTACCTGTAAAAAGAACTGGGCAAAATCTTAATAATGAAAATTTAGAAATGGCACAACACCTTAGCGCTACTGCTATTAGAAAAAATATTATGTCAGAAGAGATAACAAGTTATATATCAAAAGAACTACTTGAGGATATTAGAGCTAGTAAAATACCAACGGAAGAAGATTTTTTCGGATTATTAAAGTATAAAATTATTTCTTTAGGAAAAGATGGATTAAAAAACATCTATGACATGAGAGAAGGTTTGGAAAATAGAATTTTCGAAGCGGCTCTTAGTGCGAAAAACTATGGAGAATTGGTGGAGTTAGTCATTACAAAAAGGTATAGTAAAAAGAAAATCCAACGCTTACTAATCCATGTTTTAACAAATACTACTCGCGATGATTATGAAGAGCTCTTCGGAACGAAGGTATTTCGTGTGCTTGCGGTAAAAAGTGAGAAATCAGGGTTAATACGCGAAATTAACAAAGAAGAAAAGATAACTTTAGTTTCGGTGTTAAACAGTTCTAACAGCATGTACTTTGCACAAGATATTAAGGTGGCCCGTATTTATAATTTAATAGCGGGGAAACCAGATATATTTAGAGAAAAATAGAATTGATATAAAAAGTGATGAAAAATTCATCACTTTTTCTTTTTTTATCTAACTACAATCCCAATTATAAAGGACGTCTTCAAAGTTGCGATTTTTTTCAAATTTTCTTCTGAGATAAAGAAGTTCCCTACTCCGCAATCTCCCATATAATCTCAACATTATCGTCTTTCTTCCATTCAGATTCTACTTGAAGAAGCATTATATCATAAGGTGACTGTTCTCCCTCTTCAGAATTGTAACCGCGTGGATCGTACTGCGTGAAGTTTGGATAACCACCAATAGCGTGGTTTAACCCTTCTACTGAAGTATAAAGATATTCATGAACATCAGCGCCTAAATCACTATAAAGTTTTGATACTTCTTCATCTGGATATAATTCGTGAATAGCGTTTATTACTATATCTTCAAATCTATAATCTGGAACGGTGATTGTAGAAATACCTTTTTCGAAAGTTAGACCAAATTCGGCGTTTGTCGGATCAAATGGTGTGTATTGGTCGTAATTATTTGGGTCAAGAGGTTTTGTATTTAGTAAGAACTTCTTCTCTAGTAATAGTATTATCGATATTTTCAAAGTAAACTACTTTATAATCGTCTTCAAGACCCATAAGGTCATCACGACCAATCCAAAATTGCAAAATACCGACTTTAGGATAAAGGTTGTTTTCCGGTAATTCAGCGCAGTTTATTTGAGCAAGTAGAGCAAGTTGCTCATGATTAGAAGATGAATCACATGGCACCTCAAAATCTTTAGGAAGGTAAGGAATACCTCCAAATTTGCTATCGAAGATAGTTAGATTTTCATCTACATGAGTTTTAATATTAATACATTCTTTTTATTTTTCCCTCACTAACTTTTTCGATAACTTTTTAATCATTTCTTTAGTAATCATAACGTTTCTCCTTGATATTAAAGTTATTTTCATTGTAACATAATTAGAAAGATTAAGGAAGATAAAAAGGGAGGCTGCTTTGGGGAAGCGTTTGTGAAAAAATACAGGTGTTTGCTGGTGGAGTGAAAAAAATATATTGTTGAAAAACACTAGATAAAGAAAAATAAAAAAATTTTTAACCTTTAAACATAAAAACATAAAAATAATATTTTTTTGTGTTTTTAAAATTATTATATGTTACATAAAAAAATAAAAATTATGAAAACGTGAAGATAAATAAAAGTTTGTTTTTATGGTATACATAAAAGTAAAAAAATAATTGTTAATATTTTTAATTTTAGTTTAAAGAACGAAATATAAAACTACAGGAATTTATATAATAAACGAAAATATTTTAACAAATAATTGTTGATTTATTATAAAAAAACTTTGATACACTTAATGTAGAGATAAGAGAAAAACAGTAAATTTAAAAATTTTGAGTATTTTCAAAAAGTTAATTAGAATCATTGACTTTTTATAAAAATACCTTAACAAATCCCTTTACCTAAAGATTCTTGGCCGCTAAGGCGGACTCTATTGAATTATAATCTTTCATCAACATAATGTAGGGGTTAATAATTGGTGGTCAGGGACCTTTAGGGTAAATATTAAAAAGAAAGATAGGTAAGAGTATCTTTCTTTTTGTTTTTCTATGATTATATATGAATTATTGCAAAAATCGTCCCCAGTTGCTTATTCTTTTTCCATTTTTACAAGCGCCGGTAGCAATATAATGGCGTTCGCCTTTGTAAGAAATATAACTAATCCAAATTAGTCCTTCGTTAATAACATAACTATCATAAAAAACTTTTTCTCCAGCAGTATAAGAGTCGACTTTTTGACTAAAAATACTAGGTTTTGTTCGAACGTTAATTTCTGTAACTTCAACTATAAATCTTCCTTGTTCGGGTATTCTTGTCCAGTTTTCTCCGTTGTCATAAGGTGGACGGATAAAACCGACAAGACAAGTATCGTCACGTGCCATAATTTTTGCTGCACCACCACGCTCTGGAGTACCATCAACATTTTGCTCAACAGAAGTAATAATATTACTACGCACATCGATAACGATTCCGACGTGACCATATTTGTCCCATGAGCCCCAGTGCCATATTGCAATGTCTCCAGGAGCGATGGCAGCTTCTCCTTTACGATATCGATGCCATCCATTAGGAAGAGTGTTTGTCAAGTAGTCAATAGCGTTGCCTGATACACGAAAGTTTGCGAAGTTTTTGACATAAGCCATAATTAAGTCAACGCACTGTGCTCCATAAGCGCCATCCATATCTATCCATTTATAAATTTGATCTTTTGCCCAATTAACCATTGTTTGTTGTGTTGCCATAATAAGCCTCCTTAATAAATAATTTATTGGAATGAACTAACTCTATAAATTGACTATGTGTAAGAGTAAAAATTAGTCTTTAGTGTTAAGTTTTATTTTTGATAATTTCGGTCAAATCATTTACACTTTTTCCGATATTTTGCAGAGTTTTATCTAGTTTTAATAAGAAAAAGCAGCAACAAAAATAGGGAAACCTACGGTGTTGATAAAATTCAAAATATCCATAAAAACCCTCCTTAAAATTTATGATTTTTTTCTTTAATACTTTTCTAAATAATAATGTGCACATAAAAAGGTACGATAGATATCGCACCTTTTTGCTTAATTATAGAATCTCGTTTTCTTCACGAGTTACATAAGTTGCTTTTTGAAAGCAACAAGAGTATGTTTATCACTGTTAAAAGCATTGTGCGTCAATAATTTTTGAGCGACACCTTGGATAACTTCTTTAGTTAAAGCCATCTTTAGGATGAGCTAAAGAAATATGATAAGTTTTTATTTGTAGTTGTAAAAAAATATTTAATGTTTTTCCATAATAATTCTCCTCTATTAAATTAGTGATTTTGTATTAATTGTAGTATTATCAATGTTTTTAGATACTAATTTCGCGATTTCATCGCCTACTTCTTTAAGTTTAGTATCATCAGTATCAGCGTTAACATTGAATGAATAACTTTTTAACAACTTGTTTGTCGCCTTTCAGTTCTGAATAGTTTAAATGTAATGTTTTTAAGTAATTTCATAATAAAAAAATCTCCTTTGTATTTATTTTGTTATTTGTCTTTGGCCTCTGACATTAAACATATCGATAGAGATTTTCTCATGAAAAAAATAAATTTTTAGAAAGAGATTTTATAGGTTAGTTTTAAATTAAACTTAATGTAGAAGTGTTAAGATTATATTAAGAAAATAGCGAAAAAATAGTAGAAAATTTTTCAAAAGAGTATTATAATATTAATATAAAAAAACAAAAGGATTGATAAAAATGAAAGATAATAGATTACTAAAAAGTATTATGAGGGAATTGTTCTAGCGATATTTCTATGTAGTGCTTTATTTTTAGCGATTAGCTATTTCTCAGGCGGAGATAATGCAAGTAAGAAAAAAGACAACAACACGACATCAACATCTAAATCAAAAGATAAAGAAAAAGAAGATAATGATGATAATGAAGATTCAAAATCATCAACATCTAAAGCTAAAAGTGATGAAGAAAAAAATATCGTGAAAGTCAAAAACTCTAACAACTCTAATTCATCTGCAAATAGATCATCTAACAATAACGCTACATCAAATAATAGACGTGCAAATAATAGTAACAATAACAATTCAAGCGATAAGAAAGATGATAAAACACCTTCTACAACAACATCTGGAACATTTAAAACTTCAGAAGAAGCTAAAAAATATGCAGATGCAGAAATTGCTCGTTTAATAAAAGAGAATAAAAAAGGTTATTCATACACACTAGGACGTAATAGTAAAGGTGAAATAACTGTAAATATTACAGAGAAAAATAAGATTAGAAAACAAACAATCTCAAGTATTTTAACTATCAGACAAGCTTTTAATAAAAAGTCTTGTCTCTAAAGTTAAAAGCTATACTTGGGATTATTTTTATTTCGTTGTGGAGACTAAAGGAGCGAATAACTAAAGAAATATTGCTTATAGTTTCATTTATTGTTTGACAAGTGAGTGATTACTCACTATACTAAAAGTGAAAGATAAATATAAGTTTTGATAACAAATTTAATTATTATTGAGAAGATATTTAAAAATGATTTGATTTTTAGAGCTACTAAAAACTAAAGTCAAAAATTTTTAAAAACAAAAGGTGAGTGTTTGCTCACCGAAAAAGTTCAAATATAAATAAAGGAAAGGGTGATTAATATGGATAGATTTATAGATATAACTCAGCTAAGCAAAAGTTTTTGGTCAACAAAAGGTTTTGGATAATATAGATTTTCAGCTAAAAATCTGAGATAATAGGTTTAATAGGACCGAGTGGTTCGGGAAATCTACACTAATAAAAAACTATGTTAGGAATGGAAAAAGCAGATACGGGAAAAGCGCTCGTTTTAGATAAAATAATGCCAGAACGAAAGATATTAGGGAATATAGGTTATATGGCGCAAAGTGACGCACTATATGAAGCGCTGACCGGCTATGAAAATTTAGAGTTTTTTGGACAGATGAAAAAAACCTTAAAGGAGAAAAAAATTAAAAAGAAGAAATAAGTTATGTTGCAGAGGTGGTGGATTTAACACCAGATTTGAAAAAACAAGTAGAAAATTATTCTGGTGGGATGAAACGTCGCTTATCTCTGGCGATTGCACTGTTAGGAAAACCAAAGTTATTAGTATTAGATGAGCCAACCGTAGGTATAGATCCTGCTTTGCGAAGAAAAATTTGGAGAGAACTTTATAAACAACGCGACAATGGTGTGGGTATTTTGATTACTACTCATGTTATGGATGAAGCGGAGCTTTTAGTAATAAGGTAGGGCTTCTTTTAGGGTGGGAAAATAATTGCCTTTGATACTCTAACAACCTAAAAGAAAAGAATAATGTAAAATACTAATGAAGATGTATTTTTAACAGTGGAGGTAAAATAAAATGAGAACGATAGCTATTGCTAAAAAGTTTTTAAAAGAGTTGCTTAGGGATAAGAGAACTTTTTGCGTTGATGTTTATTGCTCCGATACTTATAATGTGGCTGTTAAATATAGTTTTTCAGCCGATACAACAGAAAAATGTCCGCATTGGTGCGGTAGATGTACCGACAAAAGTAGAAGAGGTTTATGAAAAATGTAGATAATGTTAGTTTAGAAGGTATAACTACAAAAGAAGAAGCGGAGATTAAAAAAATGGACAGCTTGATACGGTAATATATTATAAAAGACAACAAGTACGAAGTAACATATGCAAATACTCGATTCTGTAAAAACGACTCAAGCTCGCCAAGTCTTAAAAGCTAGTCTAACCGGTGCAGAGATAAAAGGATTTATAGAAACTATACAAAAAGTTAATCCCAATCTAGCACTTGCTAAACAAAAACCAGAAATAACCGAAAGTTATAACTACGGAAGTGAAGATACGACATTCTTCAACAAGATTGCACCGATATTAATCGGCTATATATCATTTTTCTTTGTATTTTTAATTTCTGGTATAGCTTTGCTAAAAGAACGAACTAGTGGAACATTAGATAGATTATTAGCGACACCGGTAAAAAGAAGTGAGATTATTTTCGGCTATACTATTTCTTATGGACTTCTTGCAATAATTCAGACTATTGTCATTACATTGTCTGCTATATACCTGCTAAAAATAGAAGTTGCAGGAAGTTTAGTTTATGTGATAATTGTTAATATGCTGCTTGCTCTTGGAGCATTGGCTCTAGGTATGCTTCTATCAACAGCCGCGAAGTCAGAGTTTCAAGTTATGCAGTTTATACCGTTGGTAATTATACCACAGATGTTCTTTACGGGTATTGTCCCTGTTGAAAAGTATGGGAAAAGTGGCGGTGTACATAAGTAAAGTTTTACCTGTAACTTATAGCGGAGATGGTTTAAGTAAGATCGTTTTGGAAGGTAAAAATCTTTTAGATATAAAAGGAGATATTATCGCTTTAACAATCTTTTTGTAGTTTTAATTACGTTAAATATAATAGGATTAAAACGTTATAGAAAAGTGTAAAGAAGTAGAGTTAGGAGAAGTCGAGAGGAGAAGAAAATGGTAGAAAACATATTAAAGTCGTCCTTGGATTTGATGGCTGAAGGAGATATGCCACCTGGTAAGACATTAGAAGCAGCAGTAATATTATTTGGTAAAAAGGATACAATGGCACTTCAACGTTAGAAATAGCGAAAGCTGCAGGAGTAAGCCAGGCAACTGTGTTCAAATACTTTCGGACAAAAGAAGATTTGCTTATTTCAATAATTGCCCCGATTTTACCAAGATTATTTTCAAATTTTTTAGGTAGGGTAAAAAATATTAATACTATAACTGTCAAAGAAATTATTCATTATATAGTGAGAGATCGTTTTAGATTTATGAAAGAAAATAAAGATATTATAAAGATTATTTTCTCGGAAGTATTAACTAATGAGCAGTTAAAACAAAAAGATAATTATAGGGTGCAGAAGAAGTCTTTAAAGAAAGAGAGATTGGATGAGTTTTTCGAGTATTTAAAACAGAATAATCCAGAAATCAATAAAGAATTGACATTACCTGAAATAATGAGACCTATTGCGGGAGCGTTAATTACATATTTTATTCAGAGATTCATCGTCTTTGATGGAGTTATCTGCGAAACAGAAGAACATGATTTAGATGTGATAGAGCGCCAAATATATAACTGTTGGACAATATAGATATAACTAAAAAGGTAGTAGGTTAAAAAACTATACCTTTTGTCTTATCCTAATTTAATTATCTTATCACAAATTGATAAAGTAGATTTGTTGTGTGAGATAATAATAGTAATCTTATCTTCTTTTTCTGCTTCTAACGCTTTTAAGACTTCGATTTCACTAAAAATATCAATATTTGCTGTTGCCTCATCTAGTATTAAAAGTTTACTTTCGTTATAGAATGAACGAGCAACTGAAAGACGTTGTTTTTGTCCAGAGCTGATATTAGAACTACGTTCACCAACAATCTCATTTTCACGACGGCGTAGGCTATCGACGAAGTTTTTAAGGTTAGTGTGTTTAAGTGAATCAGCTAAGCGCTCTTTGTAAATATCTTTGTCAAAGAAGCTGATATTATTCTTAATTGAAGTGTTGAATAGATAGCTGTCTTGTAAGATTATAGAACTATTTTCTCTAAAGAAGCGGTTGTCGATATCGCATAGATTTATGTTATCAATAGTGATATTACCGTGCATATTCTCATCAGAGATGAACTTCATAATAAGTTTAGCAACCGTTGATTTACCGCAACCACTTGGGCCGCTAATACCGATGATTTCACCACGTTTTTGCAGAAAAAAACTTAGATTTTCGACAACGTTAGAATCATTATAACTATAAGTAAGATTGTCTACTTTTTTAACTCTTTAAAAATCAACGATTTGTCCAGTGTTTTCTGGTTCTTCTGGTGTGTTCATAAGTTCTAAAAATCTCTTTCCACTGGCCATAGTTTGACTTAGAGTAGAAGCAAGATTCCCCTATATACAAGATAGGGGATAAATGATACGATAAACATTGCACTAAGGGCAGATAGTTGTATTAGGGATTACCAAGCGTTGTGGCGAAGTAAATAAAAACCAAGCACTCCAAAATTGTAAGTAATAACGTTTAAAAGTATTTAAGTCTATTAGGAACTTATTCTTGATGTAAGAACTATGAGTTAATTCTTCTGTTTCATGCGGATATTAGCTTTTTCTTCTCTGATTTTATCATATTGAAGAGCTTCAAAAATACCATAGGCTTGTTCAGAAGAATTGTTATTAACCGCAGATTAGTTTACGACGATAACCTTCTACCAACTTCTTGTCCTTTATTACGAAAAAGCAAGTGGGTAAACTAGCCCGATAATTATATAAACAAACAAAGCAATAAAGCCAAGTTTCACGCTGAAGAATAGTAGGGAATGTGCTAACAACTAAACTTTGAGCGATATAGATTAGAAACGGTGTAATAGTATGAGCATAGAACACCTCTAATAATTCTATATCGGTTGTAAAATCATCGTCATATAATCACCAGATGTATTTTTGTAAAAGCTGTCGATAGAAATACGCTTGAATTTATCTAACACTTTAATACGTAATGCGTGTAAAACTTTAAAAAGCTACATAGTGATTTAGTAGTTGTTCTGTATAGCTAAAACAGACCTTTTAGTATCGCTAGAATAAATATTAAAATAAATAAAATAGCCGCTACTGTTGTAACTTTTTTGTTATAAAGAACAATGCTATAAAAGTAGGTAAATACTACTAAAGTAGAGATGTCCTAGACTTCGAACAATGTCGCACGTAAAAGTGGTCGGCTAAACTCTTTCGCAATCGCTAAAAAGTTGTTTTTAATTGTTTTAGTGATGTCATTACTCTACCTCCTTAGCTAAAAAACTTCTCTTTTTAATTGTTGTTGATCATTAAATAATTTTTGTATAGAGAAGGTTTGTCTATAAGTTGTTCATGAGTACCTTCTTCGATTATTTGCTGATCTTTCAATACATAAAATATTATCAGAATTAGTAATTGTTTCTAAATCGTGAGAAATAACAACGATAATCTTTCCATTCTTAATTGAATCAAAAGCATCAAGAACAATTTTACTGTAATCATCAATATTAGAAACAGCCTCATCTAATATGTAGATATAACTGTCTTTTAAAAATAGCTTTTGCAGCAAGTAAACGTTGCTTTTTGACCACCAGAAAGATTGCTAGCACCGCAGCTAAGTTGATAGTCAAGACCACCATTTTCAATTACAAAAGTCTTTTAGATTAACTTTTTCAAGAGCGTTGTACATATCTTCTTCTGTAATATGTTTATTGACAGAAAAGATGAGAGCGGATTGAACTTGAACAAGATAGCTATCATTAGTAATAAGAGTAGCTATTTTAGACATTTTATTCGCTGGAATAGTATCTATATCAAAAAGTGTCGTATTTAATACTTCCTGCGTAGTTAGAATTTAATCCTAGTATTAGTTTTATAATAGTAGATTTTCCACTGCCGCTTTCTCCAACAAGAGCAGTTTTTGTGCTAGGTTTGAAAAATCATGTTAATATCTTTAAGTGTCGGTTCTTCGTTATAAGAAAAACTTACATTACTTAAGACAATGTCCAGGTGTTGAGAGTGATATTATTGTCTTTTTCTTGTTCAGGATAATCCAAAAGAAGTTTGTAGATGATTATCTAACTCAACATTTCCTTCATAGAAATATGGAATAATCCACCTAAAAGCACGAAGCGGTTTGAAACATCCAAGAGTAGCAACAATAACTGAAGACGATAAGTTTTTGGTCTTTCACGATAAAAATCGCAATAATAGATAAAACGAAAATCGAAACGTAAGTTATCGCATCCATTACATTAATCGAATTAAGTTGGTGGCGTAACAGAGCCATTGTTGATTTTTCTATAACGCGCACTACGATTATCAACATCGCCAGCTACGTTATCTTCTTTTTCCCATAAATTTTTGCAGTAGTGAAACCAGATAATCTATCATAGAAAACTTCTGATAAACTAAGGAAATCACTAAAGTTTTTGTTTGTTGGCTTTTTGATTTTTAATAATAACCATAATAGATATAGGTATTAATGGATAAAGAACCAACATCGCGATAAATAACAGAATATGAATTTTACCATAAACAACAAACGAACTTAAGACGATAAACAACGTCGCAAACATCTGAGGAACAGACACTTAAAATAAAACTCAATATTAACTATTGAAGAAGAGTTCATAACAAGAAGGCTACCTGATTAACAGCCTCCGTATAATTAAGTGATAACTTTTCAACTTTGTTGTAAATCTCTTCACGCAAAAGTATTTCTAACTTGTTTAGAAATCTTGTGACTAAAGAAGTTATCTCCAGTAGTAGCTAAGTAGTAAATAACCAAACTTAATGTTGTTCTAAAAGCAAAAAGTTAAGATAAAAACCAGATTTAGAATGGTTATCTAATAAATAGAAAAGTAAATCTACAAAATTGTAGATGAAAAATAAAGAACACCAAAAAGCAACGAGTTTACACAAAGCAACAAAAGGTAAACTTCTTTTTAATATTAAAGAGCGCCATGGCTCTACCGTCAATCTTCATAATATCTCCTTTTAAATATATTTAGATCTATAAAACAACGAAAAAGTTTAAACAAATATAGTAAAAGCTTAGCTGACTTATATTGCAAAATATAGTTTAAAAATTATAAATACCAGTATTTAAAAATTTTTAATTACATAGAATAAACTTATTTCGTATAGGGGATCTGTGCCCTTATTTGATATTCGCTATCAATTAATATCTAATTTATTATACTATATAGAAAAAGTAAAAGATATATAAATGTTCATTGTTACGAAAAAGGTTCAAAAATACGGTGATATTCAAGAAAACGCGTTAAAAAAATATTGATTAGCATTTATTTTAGGTGTATAATTTTAACGAAGAGACTAACATTTTAAGTAAGTATGAAAGTTGTTGAATTTATAAACTTTATTTTTAAGTTTCGGATATATAATAAGCTCACTAAAGTAGATAAATGAAAAAAATTATAAGTGTAAAAGTTATGGCGAGGAGGAGTTTCTATGATAGGAGTCATTAAATAGAATATGGAATAATTTCCTTGAATTTTTAGAAAAACAAATATATAAAGTTTATAATGGTGCGATGATTGCTGGTGTATGCAATGGGCTTGGTGAGAGATTTGGAATAAGTGTAAGTTTGTTAAAGAGCGTTATTCTTAATTGCGAGCATCTTTTCTTTGGAAGCCCAATATTATTATATTTTTATTAGTAATAGTTATGCCGAGTAAACCGATAAAACAAAAATTATAAAAATCAAGCTACGTTGAAGGACGCGCTTGGGAAAAATAGACAAAATTTAGACTTTATTCTTATCAGTTAAAGAGTAAAGTCTTTTTGTTTGGATATGCTATTAAAAGGGAAGATTTTTAGATGAGGTAATTTTTCAGGTGATAAAATATTTTTGAATAAATAAAAGCTCTATTTTATGCAAAAAGAAAAATAAAAAGTATGCTATAATAAGGTGGATGGAAAATAGAAAGGAAGAAAGTCATGAAAAAGAATATATTAGTCATACTAAGTATTTTTAATAATTACAATATTATCAGGATGTCAAAAGAAAGAAGAAGTAAGTACATACGAACAAGATAGGGTAGCACAATATATATTGGATAATGTAGGGACTGGTAGATGGAAGCGAGATAAATAAAATAAAATTTATGCAATATGAAAAATGTTTCAACTCAAATTTGGAGTATAGGTAGTTGAAATTAATGAAAAAGTATTGGTATTAATTAAAGAAAATATAGTGAGATATGGATATCATCAAGTAATGAGAAAATAAATATAACTAGAGAAATAAGGTATATAAAAAGGAAGTATAGAAATAATGTATTTAAAGGAAAAAGTAGATGACAGATAGAGATTATAGTAAAATAATCTAATTAGGTAATATATATATATATTAAAAGGGAGAAGTGGGGAATAGAAAGGAAGAAAGTCGTGAAAAAGAATATATTAATTATACTGAGTGCGTTAATAATTATAATGTTAGTTGGTTGCCAAAAAGAAAGAAGAAGTAAGTACATACGAACAAGATCGGGTAGCACAATATATTTTTGGATAATGATGAGCTGGTAGATGGAAGCGAGATAAAAAGATGAAATTTGTGGAATATGATACTTCAACTCAGACTTGGTATGTGTCGGTGGAATTAAATTCAAAGTATAATGTATCGTTAACAGAAAATCATATAGGAGGCGAATTACGTTTTTCAGGTTTTTATGCTGAGGAAATATCAATCAGAAAACAAGGGAAAAAGGATTATTAATAAAAATAATATAGAAATAATTTATGTGAAGGATAGAAAATAACATGGTGACTGATAAAGAATTACATAGATATATCAAATGGCGTTTAAAGGGTAAATAGAGGGTAAATGATGCCTTAATAGAAAAATAAGGAAAAACGAAACATAGAAAGGAAGAAAAATCGTGAAAAAAGAATATATTAGTTATACTAAGTGTTTAATAATTATAATATTAGTTGGATGTCAAAAGAAAGAAGAAGTAAGTACATACGAACAAGACAGAGGGTGGTACAATACATTTTTGGATAATGTAGAATTGGTAGATGGACAAGAGATAAAAAGATAAAAATTTTTGAGTTTTGAAAAACCAAATACAGCAACACAAACTTGGAGAATAGATGTGAGATAAACGATAAAGTGGTAATGATTCTTAAGGAAAATAAAATAGGGAGATGAACTGCGTTTTGGATTTTTATACAGGGGAAGTAAAATTTAGTGAAATTAAAAAAAGAAAAAGAAAGATTGAAATAATATATTTAAAGGAAAAAGTAGGATGACAGATAGAGCTTATAATAAAATAATCTAATGGGGTATAATATATATTAAAAGGGAAAAGTAGGAAATAGGGCTGTGAAAAAGAATATATTAGTTATGCTAAGATATTTAATAATTACAATATTGTCTGGATGTCAAAAGAAAGAAGAAGTAGTACATACAGAACAAGATAGGAGTGGCGCAATACATTTTGGATAATGTAGAGGTTGGTAGAGGAAATGAGATAAAAGATAGAATTTTTGGAGTTTGAAAATGCATCTACACAAATATGGGAGATATCAGTTGAACTAAATTCATCATATAGTTTACTTCTTTCAGAAGATAGATTAGCTGAGAACCTAAGGTTTTCAGGTTTTTTTATGCTGAGGAAATATCAATCAGAAAAACAAGGGAAAAAGGGATTATTAATAAAAATAATATAGAAATAATTTATGTGAAGGATAGAAAATAACATGGTGACTGATAAAAAAATTACAGGGAGATATCAGGTGAGCTAACAAGTGATAATATAATCAATAGATTGAAGAAAAATTAATTTCTAAATAGCTCTAATAATTAAGGAAGGTCAAGGTTTAAGAATAGTGAGTAGAGTTTTTCAAAGTAATATTATTACTATTTATGGCAGCTCCAGTAATAGTCGTTTTTGTATGATGTATTAGCAGCCCCTAAAGTCTTAACTAGAGAAAACAACAAAAGGTAATGAATTTGAACAATTAGACAGGTTGATGAATACAACAAAAATACGCTGAACAAATAAGGAAAAGCAGGATATCAAGTAGATGATTATGATTTAAAAGATGACGGATAGAATTCCAGAATTAAAAAACGTTAGGGAAAAAAATAAATTAAGTATAGAGTCCCCTACAGATAAAACTATACATATCTTTACCGATGGAAATCACGATTTAATAATTTTTAATAAAAGATATGACTATTACGGGAAGTGTAGTAAATCAGGGGAAAGATAAACCTAGTAGAAAGTTAACGGAAGAAGAAAAGAATAAGTATGAAAAAGAGATAAAAACAAGAAATAAACAAACTATTGGATGATGTTTATAAAGCTGGGGAAAAATAATGTTAATACAAGAATAATCAAAATGATATTCAAGATTATTACAGTGAAAAGTAGGTGTTTCAATGAAAATTAAGTAAGAGCTGGAAAAATATTTATAATAACAACAGTAGTATTAATAGGTAGTATATGGATATTATAAAAATAAATAATAGAAATGCATTTGAAGAGATGTATAATTCATATTATAACTTATTACCACTTAGAACAGTAGATAATATGCCGCAGATAAAAACCTATACCCAGAGACAATAGAGGAGCAGATATTGTAAAAACTATATTATAAAGAACAAGTTAATGGAAGTAATATAGAATTTTCTTTAATAAATTTTTAATAATAAACAGAAAATATTCTTAATTAGCTCGACATTAATTGCTGAAGAAGTATATTTAGATATAGACTTTCTATGACATGGATAATCATGAATTGCGAAAATACTGTGACTTTCAGTGGGAAAATGCCCCACATGTAGATGATGAGGACAAACAAGAGAACTCTTAGAAAAGTATAATATCTCAAAAAGAATACCTACAGAAGAAATCAGATGAACTATTAGATACAGTTTTTAACAGATTGGCAAAGGTATAGTGGAAGTTCATATTCAAGGAGTAATATGGGAAGATTAACAATAGAGAAAGATGAGTTTTTGAGATAGTATATAGTCATAATCTTAGTTTTAAGGTTACGATTTTTAATATATTTTGTTTTAAACTATGAAAATTATAGTATAATAATATAAATTAAGTATAGGAGTTTGGAAATTTATTGTACTAACAAAAGAAAGGATAAAGGAATGAAGAAAAATACTATTAGGCATACTAACTACAATAGTAATAATTGGGATATTAATAGTTGGAAAAGATAAAAATTGATGACTATAGAGTGAAAAACATCGTACATAGTGAAGAAGTAAAAAGTAGTCGTTGAGAAAAATGATAAAAATTTGATGACACTAATTTAACAGAAAGAGGAGTTATAAAAAGTTACAGAATAGACTATGATTATAATGAAAAGAATCAATGGGTGGAATAAATATAAGGATTATAGTAAATAATGATGAGGAACAGGTAATTAAGACTGTGATAAACAAATATTCATCAAGTGGGTCATATGAAAATGGAATAATATTTACTTCTCCTAAACTGTCAAAAAATATTGAGGGAACACAGTGAGGAGAAATAAAGGATAAAACAAAAAGAAATAGTGGGATAGGAAATTATCATAAAAGAATGCTGGGTAGTAAAGAACTACTTGGCATTTTTGTGTAAACAAGAATTTTCATACTAAACTAAATAAAATCAAAAGAATATAATAAAAATATGATATAATAGATAAAAAGAAAAACATCAAGTAAACTTTTTGATTATTTAGAGAGGTAAGTTTAAGAATGTTACATAGAGCATATAAAAATACTACTATCATTATGATAATAGCATCAATAATGGGGTTATACTATGATTTATGCCCCCAAAAGTCTTAACAAGAGAAAACAACAAAAGGTAATGAATTTGAACAATTAGACAGGTTGATGAATACAACGAGATACGCTGAACAAATAAGAAAGGCAGGCTATCAAGTAGATGATTATGATTTAAAGATAATGGATAGAGTACCAAAGTTAAAAAAACATCAGGAGAGAATCAGTTTATTATATTGTCCCCTGCAGAGGTAGCTTGGATATATATAGCGAAACTTATAGTGAGTATATAGTTTGATAAAGATATGAATCTAAAAGGAAGCCCTATTGTCAGAAGGTGAAGAGTATAGAACATTGAATGATGATGAAAAAGAATATTATAAAAATGATATTAGAAAAATAAACAAACTACTTGATGATGTTTATAAAGCTGGAGAAACATAATGTTAACCTTATATTCATACAAAAACAATCAAAATAATATCCAGAGTTATTACAGTGAAAAGTAGGGTGTTATAATGAAAAACTAAGTAAGAGCTGGAAAAATATTTATAATAACAACGGTAGTATTAATAGGTAGTATATATGGATATTACAAAATAAATAATAGAAATGCATTTGAAGAGATGTATAACTCATATTATAACTTATTACCACTTGGAGCAGTTGATAATATGCCGCAGATAAAAATATGTGCGTAGAGATGACCTAGGAATAGAGATTGCAAACCTATATTATAAAAGAACAAGTTAATGGAAGTAATATAGAGTTTTTCTTTAATAAACTTTGATGATGAAAGGGCAATATTTGTGATGAGTTCAACGTTAATTGCTGAAGAGTGTATATTTAGATATAAACTACCTATATGATATGGATACCCATAAATTGAGGAATACTGTGACTTTCAGTGGGGAAAAATGTTCCATTAACTGAAGACAAGCCAAAACAGAGAAGAGAACTCTTACAAAAACACAATATCTCAAAAGAATACTTACAGAAAAATCAGACGAACTGTTAGATACAGTTTTAACAGATTGGCAGAAGTATAGTGGCAGTTCATATTCAAGGAGTAATATGGGAAGATTAACAATAGAAAAAAAGATGAGTGGGATAGTTTGGAGTTAATTACAATCCAAAAAGTTTAACGATAGCGTTAATTGTTAAAAGAAAAATATCTAATAAAATTATAGAAAAAGAGAACCATACCTATTTGAAGTATAGTTCTCTTTTTGTTTAGCTACATACCTAAAAACATATATTTATAGGGTTAAACATTTTTAGTTATAGGGACATCCCTAAATTCAAGTATCCTTTTAATCTTTAATTGTTAAGCTGTAGTATTTATAGTTTATATAAATTTTCACATATTCAAAGATATTTCCGTCAGAAAAATAAGTATATCTGTCGAACTCGAAACAAGGCTCACCTTCTTTTGCGATGAAGTCAGCAACTTCTTTTGGTGGATCAACTACAACTTTCATGTATTTTTAGATTTTTCTTGGTGAATATCGATGCGATATTTTTCTAATCATTGTTGCCAATTCTTTGAATCCGTCTATATCAGCTATATTGATGTCTGGTAAATATTTAAGTGGAATATAGTTAGTTTGATGAGCCCAACTAACATTTCCAATATATTTGATACGGACAACTTTCAGTAATTTTTGATTTTTAATTTTTAATTTCGCACAAAGCTCTTTGTCTTGAATAATTTCCGCTTCTATAACGTCAGAATGTTCAGAAACAGATTCTTTAAAGTGTTTGTGGAAGTTGTTGTTTTCTGTCACGTAGAACTTTTTATTAACTAATGTTTTATTAACAAAACTTCCTTTACCTTGGATTCTAAAAATATATCCTGCAGTTTCCAACTCATTCAGAACTCGCACAGCAGTAGTACTACTTACATTGTAAATTTCTTTGATTTCTTTTTCTGTATAGAGTTGTTCTCCCTCTTTAAACATACCAGTTTGTATTTTTCAAAATAATATCATTAATAATCTTTTCGTATTTTTCAAAAAGTAAACCTCCTAGTTAATAATATAAATAAAATCCCTAAAATTTAATGTGTTAATTCAATTTTATAATATCATTTAAAGGGAATTTTATAAGATAAAATAGAAATTTTTAATAAAAATTTTTGGGAGATATAAAGAAATGTTGGTGTATTTAACAAAAGATTATTCGAAATGAGAAAAAAGAGAAAGTTATGGGTATAAAAAGAAACCTAAATCTAAGATTTAAGTTTCTTCTTCAATTAATTTATTTTTACAGAATGGGCTTATAGCTCCATATGGGGCTGCGTCGTTTCCAAGTGCAGCAGCTAAGATTTAGTTTTTGTTAATTTTTATCGGATGTAGTTCTCTTACTTTTTGCTTCAAGTTTATTAAGAAGATAATCTCCTTGAGCAGAAACTGCTCCACCGATAACGATATATTTCGGATCTAAAAATACATAGAAGATTAACGATACCGCGAGAGCTACTTCGTATAACCATTCAGTCAAGAATTTTTAGGGCGTTAGTATCTTCGCGTTTACAAAAGATCGAAAAATTCGATAACGCTAAGACCGTCATACATTTCTGCTTTAATTTTACGGTCAAGCGCGATTGTGAGAGGCGCGTTGTTCATATGTTGTATCAGTTTCAACATCGTGACACAGATGCTCCGATTTCTCCAACACCAAAGTTAGAACCGAATGGTAAGCTGTTTAAGTAGTAAGCACCACCGATACCTGTTCCTAACGCCATACAGAATACTTCATCAAGACCTTTTGCTCCACCTAGCCATTGTTCACCAAGAAGTGCACAGTTTACATCATTATCAACATAAACATCTATACCTAGACGGTCTCCAAAATCTTTTTTGAAGTTTGTGCCCACGTAGTTTTTAATAGTTGGAGCTGCGCGAATAACTTCCATGTGTATATTATCGATTACCCCAGCGGCTGAGATTCCAGCTGCGTTGAAGTTATAGCTTTCACGAATCTTGCTAGCGATTCTAAACATTTCGTCAGTGATTTTTACTGTTACATTATCAGGTGTTTTACAAGTTTCGTAATGGATAATTTTGTAATTATCATCAAAAACAGCAAATTTAATACTTGTTCCACCAATATCTATTCCTAAATACATATAATACCTACTTTCTTAATTTCAGAGCCTAAATAAAGTGTTTATAAATAAGGACTTATAGTCGGAGGCTCTTTATTATATTTATTTTAAAATGTTTTTCATTGATATATTAACATAAAAATATAGAAATAGTTTCTTTAGTTTTTGATTAAGGAAAAGAAAAATCACGGATATAGAAGCCTAAATAAATTGTTAAAATATTAGAAGTCGTGTGTTTTAGTAAATAAAGGGTGAGAAACAGAATAGCTCAGTATAGTTTTTTATGGTATTATATTAATGTGATGAAATATAGAGAATATTTGTGATGAGGAGATAGTTATGGATACAATAATATTTTTAGAACCTGTATTTGCTGAAAGAATATGGGGAGGAAGAAACCTGGAGAAATTCAACTACGATATTCCTGAAGGAAATATAGGTGAGGCATCGGGTAATTACTGCTCATGAAAATGGTAGCTCTTTAATAAAAATGGTGAGTTAAAAGGTTTAACATTAAAAAGAAGCCTACGAGAAAAAGACCGGAGCTTTTTACTAAGAAAAAAATACGATAAGTTTCCATTGTTGGTAAAAATTTTTAGATGCAAGTGATTACCTATCTGTGCAAGTTCACCCAGAAGATGACTATGCACGTGTAAATGAAAATGGTGAATTAGGGAAAACAGAATGTTGGTATGTTCTTGATGCGAAAGAAAATGCAGAATTAATCTATGGTCATACAGCAAAAACAAAAGAAGAGTTCAATCGTGGTATTGATGAAGAAAAAAATGGGATGATTTATTTATTAGAGAAAAGGTAAAAAGGTGATTTCTTCTATATTCCAGCGGGAACTTTACATGCAATAGGTGCAGGGAACTTAATTTATGAAGTGCAACAAAATTCTGATACAACGTATAGAGTTTATGATTATGACCGTACAGATAAAGATGGTAACAAACGTGAACTACATATAGAAAAAACAAAAGATGTAACGACAGTTCCTTTCGAAAAAGTTGAGCTAGATCAAGAAGTTTATGAAGTTGGAAATATAAAAGTAACGCAACTTGCAGAAGAAAGATATTTTGGTGTTTATAAAATTGAAGTATCAGGAGAGGCAGAGTTAACAAAAAACGATACAGGGAATTTATTCACAGTGCTAGAAGGTCAAGGACGTATTAAGGTAGAAAGATATTGTTTATGATATTAAAAAAGGAGATAGTTTTATTTTGACAACTCAATGTAGCGATTGTCTGTTAGATGGAGATATGCTGCTTATAGGAAGTTACGATAGATAATTACCCTTAATCATAGAATAGAGAAAAGTGATGGCAAAGAGATGTTTGTCATTGCTTTTTATTATGCCTAATTAATGTCAGAGGGGAGTTGATAGCTAAAAAGTATTTAAAGAGTTAAAGAGTTAACGTGTTTTAATGTGTTAAATAATTAGCTTCTATATTGCGGTGAGAGATAAATACCTAAAAGGCGATTTATGGAAGTGAAGTAATAGTGGATACTACTTTATCAATATAAGGAGCAAAAGGGTTTTAAAAAAATAAAAAATTAGAATTTTTGCCTTGACAAACAAAAGTAAACGTTTTACAATATAATTGTATTAAAATTTAATGTGTTAAATAAAAAGCTAAAAAGCAAATAACGGAGGTTTTTATAATGAAAGATTTAAAAGGGCTGTATTCAGCATTGCTTATCCCATTTGACGAAAATGGTGAGGTAAAAGAAGAGGGATTACGTCAAGTAATCGAGCACAATATCAACGTTAGTAAGGTTGATGGATTATATGTTAATGGAAGTAGTGGGGAAAACTTCTTATTAAACACTGCTCAAAAGAAACAAATTTTTAAATTTGTAAAAGAAGTAGTAGGGGATAGAGTAAATCTTATCGCTCAAGTTGGATCATTAGACTTAAACGAAGCGGTAGAACTTGCTAAATATGCAACAGAATTAGGTTATGACTCATTATCAGCAGTTACTCCATTCTACTATCCATTATCATTTAACGAAATCAAACATTACTACAAAACAATTATTGATGCAACAGACAACAGCATGATTCTTTACTACATACCTTTCTTAACAGGGGTTAAAATTAGTTTAGATCAATTTGCTGAATTATTTGAAGATGAAAAAGTTATCGGTGTTAAATACACAGCGGCTGACTTCTATCAACTTGAAAGATTTAGAAGAAGATTCCCTGATAAACTAATTTGGTCAGGATTTGATGAAATGTTAGTTCAAGCGGCTATTACAGGAGTAGATGGGAGCTATCGGTTCTACTTATAACGTAAATGGACAAACAAGTAAAAATCTTTCGAACTTGCTAAAAGAAGGTAAAGTTGCAGAAGCTTATGAACTTCAACATCAAGCTAACGATGTAATTGAAAAAGTTTTAGAACTAGGATTATACCAAACTCTAAAAGAAATCTTAAAAGTAAAAGGTATCGATGCTGGTTATTGTAAACAACCTATGAAAGTATTCGACCCAGCAAAAGTAGCAGAGGTAGAAAAATTAGTTAAAAGATTACAATCTTTGAGTATTAATGTAGGGAGTAAATAGGTTAAGGGGAAAAATATAAGGCGAAGTGCCTAGAAGTAAATATGTTTTAAAAAATAGGAGGAAGGTACCATGGATAAAAGTAGGATTTGGTACGTTAAACAGTATAGTTTTTAGCACTATATTTACTAGCTATGCTAGCAGTAGGTACGTATTTCACTAAAAAAGCGGGTGAAAGCACGGACAGAATTTCTTTTAAAGCCGGAGGAAATATTCCATCTTGGGCAGTAGGATTCTCAATTTATGCAACAACATTATCGGCAAATCACATTTATGGCAACACCGGAAAAAGCATTTAACGGTGACTGGACATATGCGCAGGGAACTTTTTCAATTATCGCAATTATTCCGATATTAATTCACTACTATGTTCCATTCTTTAGAAAATTAAATGTAACGACAGCGTATGAATATTTAGAAGAACGTTTTTAATCCTAGTGTACGTGTAGTAGGAAGTGTGTTATTCTCACTATTCCATATTGGACGTGTAGCTATCGTTATTGTTACCAACAGTTGCTATTACATCGGTATCAACACTTAACCCATTCTTAGTATGTGCGGTTATCGGATTACTTTGTGTGGTTTACTCATTCTTAGGAGGAGTAGAAGGGTTATTTGGACAGACGTTATCCAAGGTATTATCTCACTTGGAGGAACTGTTTTTAGTAATTATCTTAGGGGCATACCACGTAGGTGGATTTGGACACATTACTCAAGATGCTCTAGCAAATGGTAAAATTGTAACTGCTGAGAAATTTAGCTGGTCATTAACTGCAGCTACTATTCCAGTATCTTCATTGGATCAGTGTTTAACAGTTTACAACAATATACAGCTTCTCAAGACGTGGTTCAACGTTATAGTACTACAGAGTCAGTTGAAGAAACTAATAAAATCACTTTGGACAAATGGATTATTAGCATTCATCTCAATTCAATCTTCTACGGAATGGGAACAGTTTTATGCAGCTTCTACAAAGGTAGCCATGCTATAACAAAAATTACCAGACTTTATGAACGCTGAAGTAGTAGGTAAAAGCAGCTAATACAACAGCTTTGGTGCCTTACTTCATCTTAACTGCGTTACCTGCAGGGGGTTGCTGGATTAGTTATTGCAGCTATTTTTAGCGACCGCTCAATCAACTATCGCATCAAGTTTTAAAACTCAATTTCAGCTTGTATTACAGTTGACATAAAAACAACGTTTCTTTGGATTAAGTAAAGATGCTAAACAAGACGTTCTATTAGCTCGTATTATTATCATCGTAGCTGGTGTATTAGGAACAATCGCAGCATTATACTTCGTAAACTCTAACCAAAAAGAAACTTGGGATTTATTCCTTAAATATATCGGACTTTTAGGGGTGCCTTTAGCTGGTACATTCGCACTTGGTATCTTTACTAAACGTGCAAATGGAGCGGGAGCATTATTAGGATTATTAGTAGCAGGACTTGTATGTTGGTACATCCAAGACTTTACAACTTATGCTAAACAAAGTCCATTTATCTTCTCTGGATTCTCATTCTTAAGTGCATTGGTATTCGGTTATATCTGTAGTTTCTTCTTTAAATCTACTAAAAATATTACTGGACTTACTATTCACACTAAAGATCATGAATACGTAAAAGAAGCAAAATAATAAAATTAATTTGATTAAATAACAAACTTACAATAAAAGGCAGCCCTAAAATATTTAGGGCTGTTTTTCACTAAATTAGATAATTATTGTGATATTTATGAAGAAGCAGTTATAATTTAATTGCAGAACAGAAATAGAAAGGAGTTTTTATGGATATTACTGAATATTTAGGAAGTTGGGATAGACCTTTGGATTTTGACAGTTATTGGGATAAAAAGCTAGAATTTATAAATAGTGTACCATTGGATTATGAGCTAACAGAGGTCGAGTTTTCAAACTTCGATAATGTAAAATACTACGATTTGTATTTTACAAGTTTTGATGGAGCGCGTATTTATGCAAAATTTATAAAAACCTGTGAGTAATGGTGAAGTTCCAGCCTTATTTTATTTCCACGGTTATCCAGGATGTAATCGAAAATTGGTTTGAAAAACAGCATGCTTCTTTAGGTTATACGGTTTTTGCGATGGACTTTCGAGGTCAAGGTGGAAAAAGTCAAGATATAGGTGGTATTCTTGGAACCACTGTCGCAGGGCATATCGTTGCTGGTATTGATGATGAGTTGGATAATATGATTTATGTTAAAAACATTCTTGATATGCTTGCTTTATTCGTATTGCGAAAGATATTGAGGGATAGATGCTAATAATATAAATTGTGCTGGCGGCTCACAAGGTGGGGGCTTTGCGACAATGTGCGCAGGTTTGAACGATATAAAAAAATGTATAATTCTTTATCCGTTTTTATCTGATATGAAAAAAGTTTATGATCTTGATTTAGATTTAGTCGCCTATGAGAGTATCCGTTATTATACACGCTGGTTCAGTTCAACAGGGGAAAATGATGAGAAACTATTCAATAGATTAGCGTATATAGATGCGAAAAACTTTGCGCCGAGAGTAAAGTCGAAAGTACTATTTGGAGCTAGCAATATCGATGTTATTTGTCCGATAGAAACACAGTTTGCGGTGTATAACAATTTGAATTGTGAAAAAGAGTTGGTTTTGTATAAAAAATACGGTCACGAAAACATACCGGATTTTAATACAAAAACGGCAAGATTTTTATTGGAAGACTAGCAAAGGGAACAAGTCTGCAAACTTACATATTTTGCTAGATTGTAGAAAAATCTAAGAGGAGGATAAGAACTAGTGAAATTAGATAGACAATTTGAATATAATTTGAACAAAATTGCCGATAATCATCCAAGGTCGGATTATTATGAATTAACCTATACGGCGGTGGATAATTCAAAAATTTACGCAGAAGTAATGGTTCCTAAAGGGCAAGCACGAGGTTTGTTTATAGAAATACCAGATTACAAAGCTTTCCCAAAAGATTATCTTAACCTGGGAGGTACGCAATACTTGATTATGCAGTGGTTTTCACTACATGTTCGAGGACAAGTAGAGACAGTGAAAAAACAGACAACCAGCTTCGATTTATTTCCCATTTTTAAACAATCAAAATGATGAATTATATTATAATTTTTGTTTATCAAGATGCAATAGATTTAGTAGCGGTGTTAAAAAGAATTTCCTGAATTAGAGATTAATGTTTTAGGAATAGGACAAGGAGCTAGTGTGAAGCTTGGTTGCGGCTGCAGTAACAAAAAGACATAGAAAGATTATTTATCTCAAACGCTCAAAAATATAGATTTTGAAACTATTTTTAAAGAAAATGCTGACGTGGGGAATTTGCAGAGCTATTCGTGATTATAATCGCAATTATCCAGAAAAAGAAGACTATATGTTAGATTGTTTAAGTGAAATAGACATTCTTAATTATGCAAAAAGAAGTAGAAGCACAAGTTTATTATGGTTACTCACATCTTAACGTAAGAACACCGATGTCAAGATAAATTATTGGAATATTACCGAATAAAGAGTTATTCATTACCGAAAATTTGAACATGAAGTGCTTCAAGAGCACTTTTTCGATGAGTTTGTTTTGAAGAAAAATTGAGCGTATTTTTAAACAGAGTATAGTAAAATAGGGAAAAATAACTGAAAAATATTTAAATAATAATGTTAAAAACAAAAGGTACTATCAAAAAGGAGGTAGTATCTTATTTTTATGATTAAATAAATGATTAAGATAAAAGTATGGTATAATAGATAAAAATAAAAAGGAAAATAGTCAACATAATGAAAAATAATAACTTTAATAATGAGGTATTTTTAATAATCAGTATTCTAGTAGGTTTAGTGGAATAATGGAGATGGGAGTAAATCATGGATAGAAAAACAAGTATCGGATATAAAAGAAAAGTCTATCCAACAGAAAATCCAGAAGATTTATTTGAAAAATTTCAATTGGTTTAGAATAGAACAACGAAAGATATTTGAGAAAGATGGAAAAATTATAGTGTAGAGATAGTAATGAGAGGATCCTAAAACCAAAAATAGAAGGTATAGCGAGGGAAAGTTTACAGAATACAAACCCTTTAAAGGAGACAATAGTAAAAAGAAAGTAAAGTGGAATATGTAAAAAGAGCGAAGGTTTAGTTTTAGAAAAACCAGAGTTAGAAGATAGTTTATTGTTTAAAAATACTTCTTATTCCAAAACTGAAGCTAAATAAAGATATATTGGAAGAAATTAGAAGTGAAGAAAAAGTTTTTAGTTTTTGAAACAGGTGGTTATAATATAAAAATATCTATTTACAAATAAAGAGATAGATAATTATTTAAGTTAAATAAACAAAAAGTAAGTTTTGATATTATGGGCGATATAGTGATAGACGATATTTCCATTCAATAATTATGGGGAAAATACTGAGATTGATTTTGCAGAAAAAGGTAGTAGAAGAGAACGACCGGATATGGAGTAGGGTGTTTCAATGGACTAAGTAGAGATGGAAAATATTTATAATAACAATGAGTAGTATTAATAGGTGTATATATGGATATCATAAAATAAATAATAGAAATGCATTTGAAGAGATGTATAATTCATATTATAACTTATTACCACTTAGACGATGAGATAATATGCCGCAGATAAAAATATGTGCGTAGAGATGACCTAGGAATAGAGATTGCAAAACTATATTATAAAGAACAAGTTAACGGAAGCTAATAGAGTTTTCTTTAATAAATTTTAATAATAAAAAGAAAATATTTGTGATTAGTTCAACATTAATTGCTGAAGGAATATATTTAGATATAAACTATCTATATGATATGAATACCCATAAATTGATAAACAATGTAACTTTCCGTGGGGAAAAAATGTTCCATAACTGAAAGATAAGCCAAAACAAAGAAGAGAACTCTTAGAAAAACACAATATCTCAAAGAATACTTACAGAAGAAATCAGATGAACTGACTAGATACAGTTTTAACAGATTGGAAGAGGTATAGTGGAGTTCATGATTCAAGGAGTAATATGGAAGACTAACAATGAAAAAGACGAATTTTTGAGATAATCATATTATGTTTATATAGAATTTGAGAAATAAAAATAGTATGAAAGAATGCCGAGTAGTTAAAAACTACTTGGCATATAATAAATAGTAATTTTCATAGCTAAATTAAATAAGTCAAAAAGAATATACTCGAAATATGATACTAATAGATAAAAATAAAAAGGAAATAGTCGAAATAATGAAAAAGATAATAACTTTAATAATGAGGTATTTTAATAATCAGTATTCTAGCAGGTTAGTGGAATAATGGGCATGGGGAGTAAATCATGGATAGAAAAACAAGTATCGGATATAAGAAAAAGTTTGATCCAACAGAAAATCCAGAGATTGTTTTGAAATTTCAGAATGGATTTAGGATAGAACAAATAAGACTATTTAAAGAAAATGGAGTTGCTTATAGACTAGAGATGTAAATAAAAAGGAAATAAAGATACAAAATCGAAGGGATAATAGTACAAATAGAGTCAAGTCCTATATAAGGAAACAATAGTAAAAGAAAGTAAAAGTAGAATATATAAAAGATAAAGGTCTAGTAGGAAAAACCAGAGTTAATAAATGAGTTATTGCCTCAAAACTAGTTTTCTTGTTTCAAAAAGTTGAAACTGAATAAAGATATATTGAAGAATTAGAAGTAAAAAGAAAAAGGGTTTAGTTTCGAAACAGGTAGATATAATATAAAATACTTATTTACAAACAAGGAAATAGATAATTATTTAGGATTGAAATCAAGAAAAAGTGAGCTTTGATATAAGAGGGAATATGGCGAAAAAGACAAAACATATATTTTCATACAATAATTATAAAAAGACGATAATGACGGATTTTTCTGAAAAAGGTAGTAGAAGAGCGCGGAGATAAATGGTTAAATTATGTATTTAGAAGATAGATATATAGAACGGGAAGGAACAAACAATAATGAGAAAAATAGTAATAGAATATTAACTGTAATTGTGATAATTGCTCTGTAATAATTGGGAAAAATACAAATCGATAAATAGAATAAAAAGTATAACGTATGGAGAAGAAGGAAAAAGCAGCAATAGAAAAATATGCTGAAAATAATGGATGAAAAAGCATACACACCGGAAGGTAAAATAAAAAGTACAAAATAGATGACAGCTATAGCAGAGCGGAATCATGGGAGGAGTAAATATTTCAATTGTAGTAAATGATGATAAAGAGATGATGATAAATACAACTTTGGAAAAGTATTTTATCAAGTGAAAAATATGAAATAAATTCAAAAAGCAGTTTCACCAAAGAAATTAGAGTCAAGAACTAAGAGGGGATGATAAAAAGTAGTAAGAAAAAGAAAGGTGTAGCAGAATGAAGAAAGCTACTGAGTAAGGTATATTAACTACATAGCAATAATGAGCGAGATGGTAATCGGAAAAATACAAATGGATAAATATAGAATAAAAGTATAGCGCATGGAGAAGAAGGAAAAGCGGCAATAGAAAATATGCTAAAATAATGGACGAAAAAGCATTTACGTCGGAAGGGAAAATAAAAAGTTACTATAGATGAGAGTTATACTCGATAAGAATCCGATGGGAGGCTAATAGTTAGAGTTATAATTAATGATGATCCAGGAATTAGATGTTGAAACAACATTAAATAAAGTATCCTGCGAGAGGAAGATTAGAACATGGGGTGATGGGTGTGTCACCTAGATTAGCTAAACTTACTCCAGCCAAAGGGGAAATTATATGATGAGAAAATAATATCAAAAATAGATAAAATATCATAAATAGCAAATTGTTATGAAAAAGACTGCCGAGTAGTAAAAACTACTTGGCATTTTTGCAGTAAATAGTAATTTTCACACTAAATTAAATAAGTCAAAGAGATATACTCGAAATATGGTATAATAGATAAAAATATAGGAAAATAGTCAAGATAATGAAAAAATAATGACTACTAATAATGGTATTTTAATAATCAGTTCGTTCTAACAGGGTTGCGGAATAACGAGGGTAAGGAGTAAATCATGGATAGAAAAACGAAGTATCGGATATAGAAAAGTCTATCCAACAGAAAATCCAGAAGACTTATGTTGAGAAAATTCCCGAATGGATTTAGGATAGAGACAAAGCAAGGTATATCTACAAAAATGATCATATTATAAAGCTAGAAATGGATGGCAATCCAAAAACAAAAATATTCAGAGGAAGTGTGCAGGAGAGTTATAGAGAATATGATCCGTTTAAAGAAACAATAGAAAAAGAAGAGCAAAGTGGAATATATAAAGGGATAAGGGTTTGGTTTTGAAAGAGTCAGAATTAACAACTGAGTTATTACCCAAAAAATTATTTCTTATTTCAAAAGTTGAAAGGCTGAATAAAGATGTATTGAAGAAATTAGAAGTAAAAGATAAATCGTACAGCTTTGAAACGGATAGTTACAATATAAAAATATGTTTTTACAAATAAAAGAAATAGATAATTGTTTAAAATTAAACAGACAAAAAGTGATTTTTGGATATTATAGGTCAATATAGTGAGAAGAACAAATTATATTTTCATACAGTAGTTATAGAGGAAAATACTCAAAAGATTGATTTTTCAGAAAAGATAGTAGAAGAGCGCGGGGATAAGTGGTAAAATAAAGTATATGAGCTATCTTTAAATAGCTATATTGATGGATTTAGGAAATTGAGAATTTAGGATATAGAACAGAAGGAATAAAAAGATGAAAAAGATAGTGATAAGAATATTAACTATAATTGTGGTAATTGCGATGTTAATAATCGGAAAAATACAAATGGATAAATAGAGTAAAAAGTATAGCGCATGGTGAAGAGGCGAAAGTGGCGATGAGAGAATGTTTAAAAATAGAGATGATAAAGCCTTTACGTCGGAAGGTAAAATTAAAAGTTATAGATTAAATGACAGTAAAATAAAGAAAAATCCAATGGGAGGGATAGATATTTCAATTATAGTAAATGATGATGAAGATATGATATTGAATACAACTATAAGTCAAGATAAATATAATGAGAGGTTGTAAGACGGAAGCCATGTCTATATCACAAAGTTGAGATGAAATAATGTATTCTGAGGATAAAGAAAAGAAGTAACAAAATATGGGTAAACGCATCTCCATCTTCAGTTTTAATCTAGGAATACTGTTTTACTTAAGCAGTTTCACCAAAATTAAGTCAAGAACTAATGACAATAAAAAGTAGTAAGAAAAGAAAGGTGTATGCAGATGAAGAAAGTACTGATGGGTATATTAACTACAATGGCAATAATAGCGACGATGATAATCGGAAAAATACAAATGGATAAATATAGAGTGAAAAGCATAATGCATGGAGAAAGAAGGGAAAAGCAACAATAGTAGAAAAAATGATGAAAATAATGGACAGCATTTACGTCGGAAGGGAAAATAAAAAGTTACAAAATAGATGAGGTTATACTCACTAAGAATCCGATGGGAGGGCTAACAGTTAGAGTTATAATTAATGATGATCAGAATTAGATGTTGAAACAACATTAAATAAATATCCTTCAGAGGAAAGTTAGAGCATGGGGTGATAATAACATCGATTGTCAAAACTGAAGTACCAGATAAAGGGATTGTTTAAATGATGAGGAAGTAATAAAGAAATGAATAAGGAAAAATATTGGTAATAATATAACAATAGGAATAACAAAGATGAAAAAGATAGTAATAAGAATATTAATTGTAATTTGCGGTAGTGCGATGTTAATAATCGGAAAAATACAAATGGATAAATGTAGAGTGAAAAAGTATAGCGCATGGAGAAGAAGGAAAACAGCAATAGAAAATATGCTAAGGGTACTGATGAAAAAGCCTTAACGCCAGAAGGTAAAATAAAAAGTTACAAAAATAGATGATAGCTATACCTACAAAAATCAATGGGGGATGTGAATAAAATTAGTACTAAATAATGACTAATGATCTTACTGTAAAAAGCGGTTTTAAAATAAATATCCTTCTATGGGTGTTTTAGAGCATGGAGGGATTATAAAATCAAGGAAAAATGTCTGAGTTAACCCCAGCCAAAAGGAAATTATATGATGAAAAAATAATATCAAAAATAGATAAAATACACAAAACAACAGAAGAATTTGAATATCGTTATCACTAGCGAAAGAAGAGGGTAGAAAGAACAGAAAATATGACTAAGTAGAAATGGAAAATATTTATAATAACAATGGTAATATTAATAGGTAGTATATATGGATATCATAAAAATAAATAATAGAAAGTGCATTTGAAGAGATGATAATTCATATTATAATTTCTCACTACTCAGGTCAGTAGATAGAATGGGACAGCTAAAACCTATACAGATAGGCATTAAATGGTCTTCACGTGTAATATTGAATATCGCGATAATACAGAGACGGAAAGGAAAATCATTAAATTGAGTAAAGGGTGACAACGTTGTTGTAAGTGGTCAATGGACAACGCTATAACATTACAATAAGGTGTCAGATAAAAGAAAACTTTAGTGATTAATCATACATATGATATAGAAAGTAAAAGTTTTATCAAGTGAGACTAGATATAGAGAGGGGATGCATTTCCTTTAGAAAAAGAGAAAGAATTATTAAAAATACAATATCTCAAAAGAATACTTACAGAAGAAATCAGACGAACTGTTAGATACAGTTTTGACAGATTGGAAGGGTATAGTGGAGTTCGTATTCAAGGAGTAATATGGGAGGAATTAACAATAGAAAAAGAAGAGATCGAGGTAATATATTATAGTTATATGAATGCGAGACAAAAATATTATAAAAAGAGAGTGCTGAGTGGTTAAAAACTACTTGGCATTTTTAATCGAAGATTTATACTAAACTAAATGGGTCAAATAATAATATGAAAATATGATATAATTATAGGAGGAGATAATGAGGCCATAAAAAGTGCGTTAATCACAATGACAATAATGTTTGTGCTGCTGGGCTCCTATACATTGGTTTTAAAAAATCACCAAGAAGAGATTAATAAGACAAGACCAAGAAAGAGTGGCACAATATATTCTGGATAATATAGAGTTAGTAGAGGAAGAGAGATAAAGAGATAAAATTTTGAGCTTTGAAATACCACCTACAACAACACAGACTTGGAGAATAGATGTGAGAATAAACGATAAAGTAGTAATGATTCTTAAAAGAAAAATAAAAATAGGGAGATGAACTACGTTTTGGATTTTATACAGGGAAGTAAGAAATTCAGGGAGGCGAGTAAAAGATATTAAAAATATAGAATTAATATATTTGAAATAGGAAAAAGTAATAAAAAGAACAATATTTAAAATAATGATAATAACATTGATAATGAGTGTTTTGGTAATAAGTACTCTAGCAGGTTGTGGAATAACGGGTAAGGTAGTAGATCATGGCTGAAAATGAGTATCAGACATGAAAAGTCTATCCAACAGAAAATCTAAGTTGTTGAGAATTCTCAATTGGTTTTAAGAATATATCAAACAGGATAATTGAAGAAAATGGTAAAACTTACGGTGTTCGTTTGGAGATGAAAGGAAATAAGAATATCATAGAAGGAGAAAGTAAAAAGACATTATTAGAATCAGAACCATACAAAAGAAACAATAGAAAAAGAAAGTAAAAGTGGAATATATAAAGGATAAGGAGTTTTTGGTTTTAGAAAAGTCAGAGTTAACAAATGAGTTATTACCAGTATATTCCAAGCTAAAACTGAATAAAGACATATTGATTAGAAGTAAAGATAAAAGTTTTTAGTTTTGAAACTTATAGTTATAATATAAGTTATTTTATATAAAAATAAAGAGATAGATAATTATTTAGGAATAAATAAAAGAGAAAGTGATCTTAGATATTTTGAGCAAGTATAGCGAAAGAAATAAAGCATATTTTTCATTCAGTGAGTCAATGAAAGATGCTCCAGATTTTTATTTTCAGAAAAGGTGGTAGAAGAGCGACTAGATATGGAGTAGTGTAAAAATGATAATAACATTGATAATGAGTGTTTTGTTAATAAGTATTTTTAGCAGGTTGCGGAATAACGGGTAAGGTAGTAGATCGTGTTTAGAAAGATGAGAGTATCGGATATAGAAAGTCTATCAACAGAAAATCCAGAAGACTTATTTGAGAAATTCCCGAATGGTTATAATTGAACAAATAAGATTATTTAAAGAAAATGGAGTAACTCATAGTCTAGATTTGGAAATGAAAAGGAAATAAAAATATGAGAAGGGGTAATAGTACGAATAGAATCAAAAACCATATAGAAACAATAGTAAAAGAAAGTAAAAGTAGAATAATGTAAAGGGAAGAAGCTTGGTTTTAGAAAAATCAGAGTTGACAAATGAGTTATTACCTAAAATTATTTCTTATTCCAAAAAGTTGAAACTGAATAAAGACACATTGAAGAAATTGGAAGTAAAAAGATAAAAGTTTTAGTTTTGAAACATATAGTTATAATTAAAATATCTATTTACAAATAAAGAGATAGATAATTATTTGGATTAAATAAAGAAAAAGTGAGTCTGATATTAGGGCAATATAGAGAGGAATAAAACACTATTTTTCATACAATAATTATAAAGATGATACCGGAAAAACAGATCCAGAAAAAGAGTAGTAGAGGAGCGCGAAGCATAAATAGTAAAATAAAAGCATAGAGCAATCTTTGTAATAATAAATTATGTATTTAGGGAATTGAGAATTTAGGATATAGTATATGGAAACAGAAGGGAACAAAATAATGAGAAAGATAGTAATAAGAATATTAACTGTAATTGCAGTAGTTGCTCTATTAATAATTGGAAAAATACAAATATAGATAAATATAGAGGTGAAAAGCATAACATGGAGAGAAAGAAGGAAAAAGCGGCAATAGAAAATATGCTGAAAATAATGGACGAAAAAGCCTTTACGTCGGAAGGTAAAAATAAAGAGTTACAAAATAGATGAGAGTTAATACTCATAAGAATCCGATGGGAGGGGTAATAGTTAGAGTTATAATTAATGATGATCCAGAATTAGAATGTTGAAACAACATTAAATAAGTATCCTTCGAGAGGAAAGTTAGAACATGGAGTTATATTGAGGTCGCAAAAGATGGCTAAACATGCACCACCTAAAGGAAGAGTTAAATGCTAGAAGTAATAAAGGAAATGAATAATGAAAAATATAGGTAATAATAGAACAATAGGAATAAAATGCTGAAAAAGATAGTGATAAGAATAGCAATGGTAATAACGGTAATTGGTGTAGTATTAATAACAGAATATATTTAGATAGTTATCAAAATAAGAGTATAGCACAAAGTAAGAGGCAAAAACTTCTATAGATGTATGAAGGACTGAACAGAAAAGCTCTAACACCGGAAGGTGAAAATGAGTTACAAAATAGATGATAATTATACTCATAAGAATCCAATGGGAGGAGTTAGTGTAGTAGTGATTAATGGAGATGAAAGTCTATATTTGGGAACTATACTAAATAAATATTCATCTAGTAAAGAATATGACTTAGGTGTTCTTAGTTTTCTCCTGAGTTACATAAAATTAATATATAAATAATGCGATTAAGGTCATAAGAAGAAATTAAATAAACATTTGGATAACTCTCAAAAATAGTAAATCGATTGTAGTAGAGCATTTTAGCAATATGCAAAAGCAGTGAATCTGAACTTTAGATTTTCACGGTTTAATAATATTCATTTTTCCAACTCTTCAGTAAGCTTTTCTTCAGTTCAGAGACCTAAGGAATTTAATAGCGATGGTTCCATCACTATTTATAAAAGATATGAGTTGAGAATGAACAATTCCGTAATTTATTTAAGAAACGATCGTTAACATCGAATAGTACTGGGTGAAGTAAGATTAAGTTCTTTAGCTTTTGCTAGGATAACATCTTTACTTTTTATCACTAGGATTTTTGATTTTTAGAAAACTTCATCATTAGGAGAAGTTATAGATAAAAGACAATATCTTCTTTAGCTTTTACTTTTTGATAAACTTTTTGCTAGGTTCTGGAATTTCCTGAAGACATGGTCCACCAAAAGCCCAAACATTGATATAAAACCTTTTTGCCTTCTAAAAGTCGCTAAGTTTAACTTCTTTTCCCATCTTTATCCATTACGGTAAAGTTATAAGCTTGAGTTGTTGTTTTCTCTTCTTTTCTTTTTCCTGTGAAGAGTTTGATGTATCTTTTCTTTTTAGGCTCTTCTTTTTAGACAAGCTGTTAAAAGAGTGAGCTACTAAGTAAAGCAGCGCCTAATAGTGATAATTTTTCATAAGTTAGTCTCTTTTTTAATTAAAATATCTCATAAGTGATACGAAAGAACCATAGTAATATACCCAATTATAATTAGTATTATTCCTGAAATTATTTGTGTATGTTTAAAAATATTAGTATATTTCTTTACAGATTCTCAATAACGTAGATGCGAAAAATGCTACGAAAATAAATGGTAAGATAAATCCTAAAGCAATATACTAATACAAATTATACTCATAATTCCCGTATGTTTAGAAGCGTATAAAAATACACTTGCTAGGATGGGGCCCATCATGGAGTCCATGAAAAACTAAATGTAAAAGCCCATTAGAAGGCTAAAACTGGAGTAGTATTTACCTTTTTCTTTTCTTTACTCTTTAATGGAAAACTCTTGTTTTTAAAAACCGATTTTGAAAACTCCAGAGTTGAAGTAATCCCATAAAAATGATAAGTATTCACTAACTATTTGCAAAGTTTAATATTTTCGTTTAAGAAAATGCTAATAAAACTTATTGCAAATGCTAAAACGAAAATATTTGAACAAATACCTAAGACAAAAGAATAATGTATTTTGTAATGGTATTTACGTTTATTAAAAACAATTCACCGTGTTCATTTTGCTCTTTTTACCAGCTAGTATTCCGATATAGATAGGTAAAATCGGGATAACGCAGGGTGATAAAAATGACAGCAGTCCTTCTAAAAATAAAAAAGGATAGTTTCACAGAGTGAAACTGATGTGCCTAAATCTGTCATAAAGCCTCCCTTATTAGTGTATTAGCAGAGTGATATTAATAATCATTAAAAACTTACACGATAACTATATAATAAAAATACTTATTAGTGTTTTGCCTCAAATATGACTCGAAAATTACGATAGTAAAAGCTTTGTGACAGGTTTTTATCACACCTATTGTTACAAAACTGTTACAAGTATTGATACATCATATAATGGTGATACGTCAAAATTAAAACAGAAATTTAAAGATGTTTTAAATGGAGTTAAAGACGTATAGATATTAAAAGTTTTGATAACAATTTCAGATAGAAATTTAGAAAATATTATTGAGAGCGTTTAGCTCAGAAATCAGATTTTAAAGGAGAAATTATTTTAGATGAGTAAATTACATAAATTAGTAGCAACAACGGCAATCGTATCGACGGTAGCTTTTGGTTTATCTGAAGTAGCTGATGCTGATGCTTACACGGTTAAAAAGGTGATACACTTTGGGATATCGCTGTTGCTCGTGGACAACTGTTGACCAACTATGCACGATAACAACAACAAGTTCATTAATCTTCCCTGGAGATAAATTAACATAACACAACTTTGACTCAGTAGCTCAAGCAAAACAAAGAAGGATACTACTCAGTAGTTTTAGGAGATACTTTGCGAAAATCTCTAGTAGATTTGGTGTATCAGTAGATGAACGTTAAATTAGAAGCAACATCTCTAATCCAAAACTTCAATCTACGTTGGTGAAGTTTTGAGAATCGATGCAGCTGCGGCGGCTAAAACTCAAACAGCAGCTACAATGGCAAAAGCATCTGTAACTCAAACTACATCAGCACAAACTGTAGTAAAGTTGATCCAACAGTAACAGTAGCAGCGGAACAGCAGCTACGCCAGCTCCAGCGACTACACCAGCCCTGTCGCGAAACCGGCTCCAGCGGCAACTCCAGCTCCTGCAAGCAAAACCGGCGGCTACACCAGCTCCAGCAGCTACAACTCAAGTAGCGTCTTCAAATAAAAGGAGCAGCTATTTATCAAACAGCTATGACTCAATTAGGAAGAATCAAAAGGTGTACAATAGCGTAACTAACTCTCTTCAAAAGCAGTAGAGATTTAACTTCACGACTGGCCAGCAGGATATAGAGTTTAGGAACTGTTGTTCCAGCATCTCAACTCAACCAGAGACTTAGTATGCTATGCTAATGGTGGTTTACGGGATTTGCTCATATCGCTGTTTATGCAGGTAACGGACAAGCTATCACATGTGGATGGAACGGTAGCAAACAGTAGTTAACAGTGTTAACGTTGGAAGTGGACCAGTATTTATCCGCGTAAGATAATTCGATAAAAATAAAGCACTTTGAACATTTGTTCAAAGGGTGCTTTTTCATACTACTGGAAATGCTGTATACAGAAAATAAGTCCTAAGGTTTTTCCTTAGGACTTATTAGACCGATTTAAAGAAGTTCAGTTTGTAGTAAATCTTTAAAACAAAGTCCAGCGTCATGTAAATCTGCAGTCAGGGTGTGTTTTTGATTGTTTTACCATGTCTACCAAATCTGGTGTAACTTTGTGAATAAAATTAGGGTCTTTCCATGACAATATTTTGAGACGATAAGCTACCTTAGGGTCTATTTTCCCTTGGCAAACAAATGTTTTAAGGACGACGTTACCGCGTTCTTTCATAAAGGCTATATAATTGTTTATTGAATCATCTGCATGATAATGTTCTCGTGGGACACCACGCAAGTCAGCGCTACTTTTGTTTTTGTCTTTTATATCTTATACATTTATGAAATCTTGCATTTTTGTTGGCAGTTGTTTTGTCTGTCAAGCACCTAAGATGTTACAAGTCATATCAGTTCTTATAGTTTTGTTTTTGTCTTTTTATATCTGGTAAGAGTTACATCTGCTGGGTGTCTCATTATAGATAGCCTCTGCTACTGTGTGTGTTTAGTTTTACTTGAGTAGGCTAGTAATATTTTCATAATTTACCTCCGAATTGTAGTAAACTTATTATAACAAAAATAAAAAGAAATATATAGTAGATTTTTATAAATAATTTCTCGAAAATGTTACTAATTATATATGAGAAAAGAGGGTCGCTATAGAGGTGATAGTCTTATAGCAGGATTTATTAAAGATTAAGGTTAGCAATTGCTAGATTGCAGGAAGTATAGTATTATAAAGAATTATGATATGGAGGTAGAATTGATGGCGAAAATTTTACGAGTTTGACGAGGTAATGCATCCTTTATCGTCTATGAGGATAGAGACATTGACAAAAATGAAGACTTCAAAGAAGATGATTTATAATTATATTGAATTGGAGACGGGAAGCTTTCCATCAGAGCTTGAGTTTGTAACGAGTTTTTATGATGACGGGAAGTAGTGGAAAGGCTATTTAAAAATACTAAATTAGATAATTATATTTTAGCTTATACAGGAACGAATTATTATTTTGATCGAGAAAAGGTTTGTATGCTGATGTTGTAGGTGTTTGCCTTGGACAAGGAGACATTATCCACCGTGTTATAGGTTTTATAAGAGAATGGTAAAAAGTATGGTGAAAATATTGATTTTAACTGGCCATTCTTTGGGTGGGAATATCGTCCCATGCGTGTTGCTTTAGAATATAATGTTCAAAAGCAATCAGTCTATAACGCTGCGCCGTTATATTTAAAAGATGGTGTTGATATTTTTATGACGCCAGATGTGGATGAAGCTTTATATTATGAGAGATTAGCCAGATATAATAGGAAAGTTAAGAAGATTGCCAGAAAACATTAAGTTTACAGGGTCTGTGAAGAGATTGTTTCTGAAAGTGATATTTTCACGCGTATTTCGGAATTGTTGGGCATAGGCTGTTGTTGAGGAGATGTTTATATAATAAAAAGATGCAGGGATACATGGTATAAAAGAGATTTTAGGAGATAATCAAGAAACGATGGTAGCTCTTTTGGTAAATGGAGATGTTAATCATAAAAATATTGTTGCAGAGTATAAAGAATTTTTCATTAGAAGATATTAAATTGTTAGGTATGTTATCGAAAGATATTCTGACATCTTTGAGCGATCAGATTAACTCAACTTTGCAGAGTGAAACTGTCTTGAATAGTTTAAATAAAAATTCTTATAGTGTAACATTTAACAACTTTATACAGAGCGTGTTAGATGAAATTGAGAAGAAGATCAAATGCAAAGTAAATATTTCATAGAGTAGATGATAAGGTGGGATAAAGATAGAGAGCTTTAAAATGTTTAAGATATTGTTAATATGCTTAATTATACGAATCTTCTACATGTTAGGTGCTGAGATGATATAATATAGAAGAGTCTGTGCGAAAAGTAGAAAAACTGAGACTATGAAAATAATTTTATAATTAAGGAGGAGCTCGGATGGCTGAATACAAAATTTTAGTAGTTGATGATGAGGAGCCGATTGCGAAAATTCTAGACTTTAATTTGAGAGGGTTATGATGTAATTATAGCGAATGATGGAGAACGTGCGGTTGAACTTGCATTTTAGCTGAAAATCCTGATTTGATTTTACTAGATTTGATGTTACCTAAAAAGATGGTATGGAAGTTTGTCGTGAAGTTCGTGCGAGGAAAAATATACCTATAATAATGCTAACTGCAAAAAATAGTGAGATTGATAAGGTGCTTGGATTAGAATTTGGGGCAGATGATTATGTAACTAAACCATTTTCTACAAGAGAGCTTATGGCTCGTGGTAAAGTAAATCTTCGTCGTGTTTCAAAACAACAAGAAGATGTAGAGAGGAAAGACAAACGAGTTGGCGATAAAAAGATATAGATTAGTTTATCCGGATGCATATGTTATTAAGAAAAATGGTAAAAGAAATCGATCTTACACGTCGTGAGTGATTTATTTTATTATTTAGCTCAACACCAGAGCGAGTTTTAACTCGTGAAAACTTATTACAGACTGTATGGGGATATGATTATTTTGGAGATGTGCGTACAGTTGATGTTACGGTAAGACGTTTAAGAGAAAAGGTTGAAACTGATTCTTACGCAACAGAATATATTATGACACGTCGTGGTGTAGGATATTTCATAGGTGAAGAGTAATGAGTTTAGTTTAATTACAAGAATGTTAATAGACGTTGGTTTTCGTCTATAAGGGTTAAGTTCGTTGTTGTCTATGTTCTTGTAAATATAATGAGCTCTACAACTGATAGGGCTATACAGCGCAACTTCACGAACTTCTAATATCACAACTTTGAACAAAATATTATTGAACAAGAAAAATTCTGAATTACACATATTCGTGAAGAGTTAGATAAAGATGGCAAAAACTGATAATGAAGAGCAAGCAGGTAGTGCATCAACGGATGGAGAAAGTATCAAAAATAGAAGGAGATGTTGCTTCTGCTAATACTAAAGTGGTATTGCAAAAACTTATTAGTGAATTTAATATACAAAAATTATTGATCTGTTAGTATTATTGATAATAACTCTAAAGTTGTAGCTTCATCATCTAAAAATGGAAATGATGAATATTTAGCTAAAAAGGTCATTTGATCCATTAGTTAGCCAAGTGTTAAAAACAGGAGAAAGTGCGATTCAGAATAATGTCGAGATTAGGAAGAGGGTTTGGATTTATGTCAGTCCTATAAAACAAAGGAAATGAGGTTATAGGGGTAGTATCTTCTGATGGCGGATATAGAAAGTGTTTATCAGGATGTTAATGGTATTACTAAATTTTTCATTATAGGGACAGTACTATCTATTTTAATTACGACAATCATAGGTTTTCGTTGCCTCAAAGACAGTTACAAGTTCTATTGAGAAAATGAGTTCTCAAGTTATGGCGTCTATGGGAACTATGGTACGGTTGTTGGGATTGATACTAATGATGAAATAGGCGACTTGGCAAAAGTATTTAATAAGATTTCCTAAAAAGGATAGAGAGAGGAACAAGCAGTAACTGAGACAGGCGTAGAAAAGCTGAGCGACTATTATCGAAAGGTATGATGGATGGTATTATTACGACTGATAATAATGGTCGAATAATCCTGATTAATACTTCTACAGAAGATATGATTGGTGCTCGCGATGAGGAGATTTTTATCGGGAAAGATGCGTTGAAAATTTTGAATATTACAGAATATGGACTATATCGGAGATATTATCGAGCAGAAAGATAGTTTACTTGTTAATACTTCAAAAACTGATGAAGTTTGTTATTGCGTGCAGAGTTTTCAAAAATGGTTAAAGAAGAAAAGAAGACCTGAGCACAGATGTCAACGGAGTTAGAAGGATATATTATAGTTCTTTATGATGTAACGGATCCAGAACGTCAAGAAAAAGAACGTCAGCGAGTTTGTTTTCAGACGGTATCTCTACGAGTGCACACAACTTTAACAACGATGAATAGTTATATTGAAGCGTTGGAAGAAGGGTTATAAACGATAAAGACTAGCTCCACGGTTTATCGATACTATCCACAAGGAAACAAATCAGTATGATTAGGATGGTTAATGAGTTAATGCAACTAGGAAAATGGATATTAAAGAAAGAGGCATTATGAAAAAGAATTTATAGATATTAATAAGCTGATTGAACAAATATCTAATAGATTTGAACAACTCATCCGGAGAAGAATTTTTATAAAACACACTTCAAAAACTCCTATTTTTTGTTGAGGGTGATCAGGATAAGACTTACTCAGGTGTTCGATAGATACAATGAATAATGCCATCAAAATATTCTCCAAATGGTAAAAATATAACCATTCGAGTAAGACAAAACTATAATCATAATAGGGTTAATATCTCAATAAAAAGATGAAGGTGTTGGAATACCGCTAGTGCATATTGATAAAATATTCAATCGAATTTTATCGTGTTGATAAGAGTCGTCAAAAAGTATGGGAGGGACAGGTCTTGGACTTGCTCTTGCTAAAAATATTATCGAGGCACATAAAAAGGTCGTATTTGGGCACAAAGTAGAGAAGGTTATGGGACAATTATTTTTGTAACCTTGTATGAACGTATAGATGATGAATGGTTATAGGGGGCTCATATGAAAAGGTATAAAAAGAGAACGATTTAAATCTATTTTATTAGTATGTTTGGTGTTTTTCTAGTTTATTGTTATCATATTTGATAATAACGTATAAACTTCGGATTATGGAGGTTGTTTACTAGGCGAAGTCAACAAGTACCAGAAGTTGATAAAAAACAATTTGGTTAGATTTTTAATTCCGGATACTATGGTGAAAAACATATCAGGTATGCGAGGAAAGAAGCGAATGAGTGTCTAATTCTATCACTAAAGTAGCGACTGTTGAGGGCTGTAAAAGATAAAAAGGTCCTAAAAAGAACTGATAGTAGAACTAGCCAACAGTCAAAGTATTGAGGTTCGTGTGCGTAATCGTAATATAGAAGATATTACAACAAATAATACTTCTGATATCGATAAATTACCAAGAAACGTTGGATTCATCACTTGTTAAATCACTTTTCTTTTCGGAAAAACTCAAATGTTAGTTTGGAGTTTGACACTTTGGTAATGTTAAAGGACAGACCGAATATGTTGTATCTTTATAAAAAGATGATAAAAACTATCTTCAAGTTACATTAAAAGAATCGCTTTATGATAAAATTAATGAGAAATTCAATGAAACTATTATGCTAAATATAGTTTGAATAATAAATTTATTTATTTAAAAAGAAGCGGATGAAGAAAAAGTAATTGATGGTATAGTGCGGAAGAGGTTAGTATAGCTCGTCTAGCTAAAAGATGTTTTGAGGAAAAAGATGATGTTCGAGTTGGGATGCTGATAATGGAAATGACAGACGGTTATGCTATTTTAAAATCGCAAAATCACAGAATAGTTTATACGAATCCTTCTAATGAGGGAGGGAAGAGGTGAGGTACAACTGTTGCGATAAATAATACCATTAATTTCTTAGAATTAGGCTATGCTAGTGATACAGAAATTACCAGTTAACAACCTCACTTGATGAGTATTACAATATTCCAAGAAACACGCAAGGAATCTATTGTTTTTAGTAAAAGAGACGCGGACATAGTTTCTGAAGATAATAGTAACGGTATATATCGGCTTACGTCTCCATTGGCGACAGCTATACTTATCTTCTAAAGAAGTAAAATCTGTTTGAGGTAGAGAAAAACAGAATATGTTATTAACTATTTGTGTAACAATGCTAATTTTAAAAAATGTGACGGATATAGTTTTTAAGGGTATGACTTATAATAAAGAAAATAATAGTTTAGCTATACACCTGCAGTGGTATATAAAATATAATAATCGATATATAAGCTTTAAGAAAAATAAAAGAGTTGGTAGCTGGAGGAGGGAAACTATGAATTGGGGTAGATGAGAAAGAGTCTATTTATTTGTTCCATTGTCTTCAAACGCCGTGCTACTAGGTTCTTATATCTATACGATCCAAAATATAAAACAAGAGATAGTTCAAGAAAAAGAAATCATCAAGAAAAAGCTATGAAAAATGACAATATAACTGTAGAAGAAAGTACAGTAGAAAAGGAAAACTTGGGTTATGTCAATAGTTACAATAGCCGGTTTAAGGATTTTTAAAAAGAGAACTTGGAGCTTGAAGTATGATGTTGAAACTACTGATAAGGCATCTGTTTTAAAAGTTGGGTACAGATACAGCTATAACAAATGTCAATAAAAGGAAATTATCGCGCGGAGCTAGATGCCTTTTTATTAGAAAAGTTCAAAATTCGGTTCAGAATACACGTTTTCTAGTTATAGCGCAAAAGAAAACAGAGATAATTTATGAGCAGCAAATTGATGGTATTAGAGTTTTTGCGAATAAAAACGCTGAGAATAGTATTTGACGTTGATTCAAATGGAGATGTAAAAAGATTCTCTCTAACTAGTGTTACTAATATAAAGAAAAGATAAAAGTGAAACATTGGTGAGCTCAGGTGCAGGCGGTTGAATAGGTTGTATCATGAGAACTTGATTCCCAAAAACTGTAATGTGAAAGCAACGTTAGGATATTATGCTTATATTTCTCAAACAGAAAACCAAGTATTAATACCTACGTGGAGTGTTATCTTAACGACAGCTGATGGGAAAATAACTACGTATTATGTAGAACGCAATAAATCTTAATATCATCTTAAATAGGCAAGGTTGCCAAAATACTAAAAGCTAACTAATTATAAATAAAAACTGGGTGTTAATAGATAAATCATATCCGAGTGGATAGATTAGTTTGTTAACACCTAGTCTTCAATTTATAATTTAATTATTCAGCAAGATATGCTTTAAGCATCCGAAATATTTTTCTGATTGAGTTTTTAACACCAAGAGGCAAAATCAGAGTTCCTTGATGACCTTCTTCTTCAGAAAAGTTCCATAGGTTTTAGAAAGATCTGCTTTTAATAATTCGAGTCGTGGAAAACTGCAGCAACCATTTCTGAAGTGGTTTCTTTTTCAGTTGCTTCTTCGATGGTAGCTAGTTCTAATGCTCAACTGAGATGTAAGAACTGGGCGATCCACCGATTGCTAATAGTCTTTACAGCTTCATCTAAAGTTGCTGTAGTGTAATCATAGTAATTTTCAAATACAGTATGTAGAGTATAAAAACCGTCCATTCACATACCAGTGGAAGCTATGTATTTTGTATAAAGTACATAAGATTTGCTACAAGTTTATTTAATTCGTTTTTATGTTTCATTTTTAATCTCCTTTTATTTTTCAGTTATGCTTACATTACTCACTATTGGATATGAGGTGTGAAAGGTTAGTGCACCTTAACAGTTATTGGGATTGTTATCAATAATAGCTGTCTTAAAGAAATGTATTTAGTAGAGGTGATATTTTTCATAGTTATGCTTTATTTTTGGTATATTTTGATAAGAGTGCGTATTTGAGATAGAGTGAGGTTAAGTTTGTTACAATAGGAACAAAGAGAGGAAGAATGATGGCTAAATTATGTATATTTTTAATTAACCTATATGAAAATATATCTCACCCTATACAAAAGCCGCGTTGTAGGTTTTCTCCGACTTGCTCGATGTACGCGGTGAGAAAGTTATAAGCGATTTGGTTTTCTTGGGAACTTATTTAACGGTTAAAAAGATTATTAAAGTGTCATCCGTTGTATAAGGGGAGTATTTTGATAATGTTCCGTTATTTAAAAAGGATATTTTCAAATATAATAGAAAAAGAAGACTAACACACTGTTCAGAATTAAATTGGGTGTTGGTCTTTGTTTTTAGAAAACCGACAAAAATTTGTTGTTTTTGTCGGTTTAAAGGCGGAATTTTGTTCTGGATAAATGGAGACTATGCAATCGAGAATCCTAAGGTGGTCAATTTGAAGATCAGTTGCCCAACGATAATAACGGAATGCCCTAAACTATAAAGAGGTATTTGTGATTAAGTCCTCATTATTATCCACAAATTTCTAAACTATAAGTGTTATTTTTCGACGCTATTTCCGCATCTACCCATGCGGCAATTCCTTGAGGAATCTATAAACATTTTTAAAAGCCTGCTTCTTTAGCTATAACAGCACCAACATGACTACGTTCACAACCTACAAAGCCGCAGTAAAGAACAATGTCTTTATTATCACCTAAAGCCTTTCAAGAATGCTTCTTTTCTTCAGGTTTTACATCTTCTATTTTTACAGGTAAAACAGCATTTACTGCAGATTTAATATGAGATTTCTCGAAACTTTTTGCTGGCATTGTATCAACAAGCACCATTTCTTCTTTTTCCAATCAAGAGCTAATTCTTCAGCGCTCATAAGGTTGTAATCCCCAGTTTTTACTGCTTTTTGCAGAGTTTAATAGCAGCTTTTTCTACATCTGCTTCTTTTCCATCCTTGTAGTGCAGTACAACACCAAGTCGCTGCTATTACTACGCATCCCGCAAGAGATGCAGCTAATAAATACTTGATAATGCAAATGTAACTTTATTTGTTTTTCATAAGTAATATCCTCTAATATTTTTACACTTTTTATTATAACACACAAAGATTGATAAATGAAATATTTTTAGTAAAAATTTTCGTAAATAAGGATTGGGGGACATGAGTTTTTCATTGGTTTTGATAAGAAATTATAGCGCAGATTATACAATAAATAATAAAAATAAATTTATTTATTAATAATATATTTTGGAAAAATAAATATCAGCAATGTAATCGGAAAGATATGTATAAAAATAAAAATACAAAAGAGAATAGGTTTATAGGATAAGTTTTAGAGACTAATAAGTGTAGTACAGCTTCTTAAAATAGTTGATTTTAAGGTATATTATATAAGTTAACAAAAACAATGGGGATAAGAGATGAGGAAATCTCAATTGATATTTTATTGTGAGTAGGGAGGCTTGTTTTATGAGAAAAGAATACTAGGAGCTTTGACTTTTATCGCTGCTGTTGGCGGGGTTATTTATATGAAAAATAATCCAAAAATATAAAGAAATAATTCAAACTGTGAGACCGCTGATGCACGCGGATTGTATGATTATTTTTGAAAAGATAAGTTGGCATTTACTACAAAGGTCAAAAATTAAAAGATTATAAAATTGATTATGAAAAGTATAAAAGCAGGTTGGGGATTTTTGCCGACTAATAGTTAATAATGATGAGAAGTTAAGTATTGATACAGTAATTAATGAGGGAGAGCCTTTGGTTGAAGAGGTAAAACACTCTAAAGAATTAGATGAATTATTAAAAGAAGAATAATTAATTATTAATTTTATTGTAGGAATTGGATATATAGATGCAATTTTTAAAAATTTATTATTATATTGATGTATTTATTTAGATAAAAAGTTGGAAATAGTTTTGGACGGCTTTTATCTTTTTCAGGAATTATATAGTATGAAGTTAAAGATAGGGATATAACTTATCAGCTAAATAGTTGAAGGAGTTTATAGCTGTTAATACAGAGGATTATACAGTTATCTAAGAGTAAGGTTAAGAAGATGATTGAGATAATAGCAAATTTCAAAACATAAAAATCATTATTAGAGTTAGAGAAAATTGAATATTCTAAATCGAGAAAAATAGAATATAAAGTTTTAAAAACTAGATAAAACTAAAAATGCGCAAAAGTTAATGGCTGAGGTTTCTTCGAGACAGATTATAGTAATCCGGTGGGGACGGAACAATAAATGAGGTTGTTAATAATTATCATGGAGAAGATATTATATACTTGGCGCAAGGATCAGAAATGACCTGACGTTCGTTACGACTAGAGAAAGCCCTTCTTGTATAATAAAACTAATGAATTCGATCGTCTTTAAAGTGCGTATGATGCAGGGGATGTGAATGGCAAGAAATTCTGTTCAGGATTCGATATTGGTTTTAATGCAGATGTTATTAATCGTGTAGACAAGACTAAAGAAATATTTTGGAAGTTATATTTGTTTAGTTGAAGGAGTTATAACGATTTTAAAATTGAAAAACTACTATGCCAAAATTCAAGTAGACAATATTTTTAGAGACAGATAATTTACGTCTGTTAAATGTAATGATTCAACCGTATGAAGGTGGTGGAATCTAGATTTTCTAATACAGCTACAGGACGAGAGGACAGTTTCATATTATGATAATGGCTGATATGACATGGTTTAGATTTTGTTTTATAATTATATCTGCTTGTTATTACATAAACGATGATAAATTAAAGAGAGTGTCCGAATTTTAAAGGCGGATAGTTTATCAGTAGAAACATCGCAATCACATTACCAAATTGATGGCGGGATTGGTTACTAGGACAAAAAGATGCAACTTTAAATGTATTAAAAAGAATTTTATAAGATTAAAAAGAAGAAAGAAAATAATTATAGTTTTAGGAAATTAAAATGCTATAATTTGCTGAGGGTAGTAGAGTCTTTTTAGATTTACTAACTTTTCTCTTTATTATACAAGATATATTGTCATAATATTTGGAAACGAAAACTTGTGAAATATGTAGTTATAGAGTGGTCAGGTGATTAGAGTTGATATTTATGATATAATTTTAATAAAGGAACAGAATTTATTATAATAAAAACAGTAGTATGAGTAAAATTTGATTTTTCTAAGTACGCAGAAAGGGACTATAATTTTATGAAAGGTGATATACATTATTTATATAAATACAGTAAATATATCTTTTATAAAAATGGGTGAGGTATGAAGTTTTCAAAACTTGAGTCAGAGGAAGTGGATGAGACTTGTGCAGAAGTTGCTCGAAAAACAAAAACACTAGCGATTAGTTTTTGGAATTTTATATCTTGTTATTATGTTTATGTTAACGACGTGGGTAATAATGAATCCTTATCAAAATATGTTTACAAGTTCGTATTATAATACTTTAGAGGCAGTATCACCACTTATTAATGGGTATTGGGGTGAGTGCACCTTATGAGAAAAAGGAACTGTTCTGCTAATTTTTATAGAAGTATTACCTATCTTTTATTCTTGATTTAATACCATTTTTATTATTTATTTTAATGTTAGATTATATATTGTTAAAAAGAAAGTTGAATAATATAGCCAGATGTAAGGAGTATTAAGCCGCAAGTCGTTATTTAGAAGACGATTAATATTTCATGATGAGTGATTAAGAAAAATTCAGAAGATTTCTAGTTGAATTTAAGGAAATCTATAAGGAGATGATTTTAATGATAGGAATGGATTGAATATTTGTTAATAGGGCTTGAAGAAATGTGGAAGAATAGACTTTTTAGATATGCGATAATAACACTTTTTAGTAATATTTATGCTTATTATTTTTCGTAGATGTGTATTGTTCACTTAAAGTAAAGGATCTTTTTGCACCTTATCATATAGCGGACAGGAAGCTTTATATTCATAATGCATTTGTTATTAGAAAAAGAATTATTCCATTAAAAAGAGATAAAATGTATTAGAATTTCTTGTTTTTCGTGGAAGAAGCGGGGGAGGAAAAGAGATATATGTTATACATTGATAATAAACAAGGTAAAACAACAGCCATTATTTTTGGAAAAAGATAAGAAAAATGATAAGTTGATAGAGGAGTTAATTAAAAAAGCAGAAGACATGGCGTTAAAATCACCAATATGTCTACATTTTTAAAGTTTTAGTTTGAAGAAGAATACCTTATTTTATAAGGTGCTCAATAGAGTTAAAAAGACAAAAAGGAGTTAGAAAAATTATGGGGAAATTTGAAGATTTTGATTGGGGAACTTTTTGGGATGATAGTGAATATGCTTTAGAATCTCATGTAGGAAAAGAGCCAACTGATGAAGAAATAAAAGAGATTGAAGATGAGCTAGGGTATAAGTTGCCGGAGTCTTATATAGAATTAATACATAATGGAGGGATACCATTTTGCTACAGTTTTTCTACTAGAGAGACAGCTGTTCATATTGAAAGTATTTGTGGTATTGATAAAACAGAAACTGTACTCACTTTGTGGCGATTGGGAAATGAGCTTTGGTTAAATGAGATGGAGTAATCCAAATATAGGGATTGCTATAGCTGATACTATTTCAGCAGGACATCATATGGTATTTCTTGATTATAGAGAATGTGAGGTGTGATGGTGAGCCTAAAAGTGGTGCTAGTAGATCAAGAAGATGATTATCGTATTTATCAACTGGCTGACAATTTCGAAAGATTTTTATAAGAGGTCTGCGAATTAATCCATATAATATTACAAAATGAAGATTTCTTAAAGTGTGGCGAGAAACAAAGATTAGAAATTATAACAATATTGAGATAGAAAAATGATTATGAAAAGTATTATAGAATTTCTTGAATATGTTGGAGTTCAAAACTTAAGTGCAGAGTTTATGGGAATACTAGCGAAAACATACAATAATGATAATAGATTAGAGTATGCTATGGGGACACTAGATATGATTCCGGAAAAAGAACGTGATGCCACTTGGTATTATCGTTATGGATATTCTTACTCACAACTATCATCAAATGATCGTTACAGGATTGAAGATGAGGTGTTGCAGGCTCTTACTATGCTGGAGAAATCTATAGAATTGTCAAGGATAATCAGGTTATAGGAGTGGTGTATGGAACTTGTTGAGTTTCATAAATTTAAAAATATACTCGAAAAACAATGAAGAAAGATTTCCACTTACATATAAACATTATAAAGAATATAGAAATAATTTAGTTAAATTAGAAGAAAATAAAAATATAAAACAGATTACACTAGATGATGTGAAGAATTTTAAAAGATATTTGGGATATTTTGGAGCCGATGTATTGGACGATAGATATATATAACTCTTATGAAAATATCTGCAATCAGCTGAGCTGTTTACCTTGGAACAAAGATATCTGAATGCAACAAACTGGTATCTTATAGAGGTTAATAACGGAGGGCATTTGCAATTTTTAAATAATTTAACAGGAATAGTTTGGGAAGATACGCTCAAGTTTTAGATTATTTGGTATGACAGGTTAGCCGATAATTTTTCAAAAAGTAGATCGATTTGTTTGGAGGAAGTATTCCTTTTGATAATGAGGAACGTTGGGACGCGTTGGAAAGTATGGATGATAACCTAGAGGAATTTTTAGAACAAGCGGATAACTTTGTTTATGACTATGAGGGGATTTATGAAGATACCTATATTAAAAATCATCCGGAAAAATTTATTTTTAAGAAAGATTTAGAGTAAAAGATGGCTGTTTGCTCGTTGGGTGGTCAGTTTTTCTAAATTGTCGGAAATAATAATTTTATAGAGCTGTGGATTAAGGTGAAGGAGAAAATATAGAAAGCTTATTATGTATGGATTGGGACATTTGAAGAAAGTGATTTTTAGAACAATATTGGGATAATGAGCTATGAAAATGAAATGGAACAATGGAAGCAAGGGGAGAGAACTAAGCCGAGCGAGAGCTTAAGGTGTTTTTTTGCAGAGAAATGAGCTTAGAAGAATTAGATAAACAGATTTTTGTTTTCTTTTTAGGCCGTCTTTATGCGATATGCGTGAGATAGTAAAAGACTATATTAGCAGGATTTAGACGAATTTCGAGAAAATGTGAGGACAGAAAAGGGACTTTTAGAGGAAAATGTAATTTGGGCTGTTTCAGTGAAAGATTTTCGGATTTAGAACCAGAGGTTTGCAGTAGTATGTACTATGTCGGAAGTATGAGGTATAAATAAGTCGGTACAAGATGAGATGGCGAAAATAGTGTGATTTAGTGGAATAAAATTTGATTTTATGTGAGTCAAGGGTGAATCGACATCTATCTGAAAAGTATTTTGAAGGGGAAATGAAGAGAAAAATACGATATGCTTGTGATTTAGGAATCTATCGTAACGGAACATCTTCTAAAGATGTGGGATAAAGAATCACAAGCATATCTGCAGAGGTGTAACAATTCATCTTTTTAACAAATGGCACTCTTACACAAGCATATCAAAAAGTAGTCGATTAAACAATTTATACAGATTATTGATATAATTTATATAAACCTGGTATTATACTCCATTGCTCACAGCTATTTTTGGTTTTAACAGGTTTATTAGTAATATCGAAACTCTGTTAAAAGATTTTTCAAAGCTATTTTTCCCTTTTTCAAAACTAGTCGCTTCAAATTCAAGTTCATAATCAACTATATCTTTTAGGAAGGTTGTTTTTATCTAGTACCAATAACCCATCTTGAGTTTTTACTTCATAACGCTTTGTGTTTCAATTTTTGAATTAGCATAGGCGTATTTTTAGATTAGTCTTTCCAACTCGCTCATAATTTCGTTAGGTAAGGTTGGTAAAAACAGTTGGTTCTTTCGGGAAACTCTCATCAAGAGGGACGTTGATTTCGATATTTTTGTGTAGCCTTTTGATTTTTAGAGTCATTTCCGTTTTGTTATTTGTATAGCGAATACGTAGGCAGAATTTGCCTTTTTGAGCTTTCGTTTGCATCATCATAATAAAAGTTTTTGTTGATTGTTGCTCTTTATTCGCTGGGTTAAAAGGCGCATATAACTTTTTATATTCTTCTTCGGTTAATAAATTTTAAAATTCTATTTCTATTTCGCGCATTACAGTTCCTTTCAGTTGGAATTTGATTTTTATATATTATTTTTCTTTTTCTAAAAGCAGGACAAATGGTGCATGTATGATTGATAAACTGATAGCTTAGTACTTCTACTTCTTTTTTTGATCAAGTTTTGTTAAATGGTTAAGCAAAGCTTCTTTTTCTACTTTTCCGTTCTCATGTCCCCAGTAAACAACAATCACGATACGTCCGTTAATTTCAAGGTTGGTAAGAAATTTATCTATTGCCAGTAAAGTTGTATCCGCAAGAGTAGTTATTGTGTGGTCTGCATTAGGTAGGTAACCAAGATTAAAGACAACAGCTTTAATCGGCTCGCTAATATAGTTATCAAAGTTGCTATGTGAATCTAAAATGACTTCACATTTTTCAAGGCAGTTGTTTGTTTGTAGTAGCTTTAATGTAGAATCAATCGCTGCTGTTGAATATCAAAAGCGTAAACTTTCTTTGCTGCACTTTGTGCTAAAAATAAGGTGTCATTGCCATTGCCACATGTTGCATCAACAACAATCGAATTTTTATCTATTACTTCTTTTAAAATTTTCTTACTAAATGCGAGAACCTTATCCATTTTCTCTATCCTCTTTCATTTCGTTAACAATATCGCTAAGTTCGTAGTAAGTGTCACATGCGATAGTAAAATCTAGTGAAGTATTGATGATTTGAGCGAGTATTTTTGCATTATCCGCTGTGTAGTAATCAGCGCAGCCACTATTTTCCTTTAATTTTGATACTAGATTTTCAAGTTTATTAATAAGGTCATCTTCAGTAATTTCATCTTCGTCATTATATTCACTAGTGTAGTTTTTAATATTATAGCTTAGCGAATTTTTTAGCGGTGGGATATAAAGTGCACGCAGGTTGTTTACTTGTTCTCCAACTTTAGCAGAAAGTTCTTGTAGTGTTGAGGTGTAAATATGCTCATCAAGAGCCCCAGCTTGCTCAATAATTGTAACAATGTGGTCATATGGATAAATTTCCATAAGTTCACAAGAAACAGTTGCGGCAGTTATATCATCGTAACATTGGGTAATAAGCAGATGATTATGCGGATTAACAGCGCTAAGTGTTTCAGGAGCTGTTGCATCAGCAAGGGTAAATCCTTCGACAGGATCAAACTGTGCAGCGTTGAAACAAGAATCTAGAAAACTCTCCCCGCCGATAACTTTAACATTTTTACTGCTTTTAATAAGCAGTTGTGTAGTAAGTTCGGCAACCATAGGGTGCCCCGGAACAAGATACATAACATCATTTTTTTCCGCTGCCTCGAGTATATAACTAGCAATGTTGTTATAAGTATTTTCAAAATTATCACTTTCAGTGTAGAATCTATCGCAAGTTTCAAATAAAATATTGTTCTGTTCTAAAAAATCAATTGCTGGATGTTCTTTTGTGCGTGCGATAATTTTTGCCGAGGTGTTGTTTAATAATAAGTTTTTAATATTTTCTTTAATGTTTGAACTATCATTAGGGTCCAAGTCCGATAATATAAATCATAAGTTGCTCCTTACTTGTTAATCTAATTGTTTAGTGGCTTAAAAATAGCCGATATAATCATATTTGCATTATAATTACTTTATTATTCTTTCAACATAGTTATTATAACATAAATAATCTTTTAGGTTCATTAAATTATAGTATTAGAATGAGATTGTTGATTAATTTACATATAATATTCAAGGTGTTATAATTAAGCTATAGCAAAATATAAAAAGGAGGATTTAAATATGTCAATCAAATTATTAAAAGTGCTAAAACGCAGCATTAAAACACCAGGAGTTTTTGCAGGAGGAGTAGCTTTTTGGAACAGTAGGGCTTAAATTATTATCAAGCAAAAGATGCTAAAAAGGTTATTCAGTAGTTTTATCAAAATTATATAAAGCAAAAGATGGAGTAGAAGGAACTATTTCTAATATTAAGCAACATGCTGACGATGTAGTTGCAGATGCTAAAAGATTTATATGATAAAGAGAAGAAAAGAAAGTAATTTATTAGAATTAGAGGAAAAATAACATGGAATTTAAAATATTGCATCTATCGAGTGGGAGAGCAAGAATTAGGCGTTTCCGCCTAACACCAGATGTAAAAAGCATATTTTTAAAAACAAGCGAAGAAAATTCAAAATATAAACAAAATTGAGTTTTTATCAAGATGAATATACTTTTGCTGTTATTTTCAAAAACTAATCAAAAAGATTGTCTAAAGAAATTTTTAGAACTTATAGATATAGAGAAAATCAGGGATTGTTATGAAAAATCCGGTTTTAAAAAGGAAGAAACTCCATATACGATAATAGCGGATGCGGTATTTTTGGCGAACAGTATCAAAATTATTTATTCCACTCCCATTAAGAACAGTTTATATATGGTGGAAGGCGTCTAAATATTTTAGAGATACGTTAAAATTATTAGCTAAAAAACAAGTTACAATGGAGACGCTTGATTCAACGGCGATTTTTGTTTCATTAGTAACAGGAGCGCGTGAAACAGCTAGTTCGATTATGTTTATTTTAGAATTAGGGGAGTCTTTAAACAATTGGTCAGAGAAAAAATCTGTTAAAGAGCTAGAAAAAGTTTAACTTCGTTTGATAAAGAAGTTTGGCTTGTAGAAGATGAAGGTAATAGAAAAATACCTAGCTCAGAAGTAAAAAAAGATGATATCATTTTGATTTCTGAAGGAAATGAAATTTTATTTGATGGTGTTGTTGCTGGTGGTGGAGCAAGTATTGATGAGAGTTCATTGACAGGAGAAAGTTTTCCGGTAACCAAAAAAATTGGTGATAAAGTTTATTCCAATACTATAGTTGTTCATGGGGAAATTAAACTTAAGGTAGAAAATCCGCAGGTTAATGGTCGAATCTATCATCTTATTCAATTGATGAAAGAGTCAGAAAGTCGTGAAGACACATACCACTATAAGTATATGATTGGCTGATAGTATCGTAAAAATACAACTTTATAGCGATGGGACTGACATATCTTTTTACAAGATCGTTCGCTAAAAGCAATTTCGTTTCTATTAGTAGATTATTCTTGTGCTTTGAAGTTATCTACACCTGTTGCTTACCTCACTACTATAAAAATTTAATAGATATAGTGGTAAAAACTCTAGTAACGCTTGATAAATATGGAGACATAGATACTTTTGTTTTTGATAAAACAGGAACAATAACTGTATCAAGACCGTATATTCGAGAGGTACTACCATTTTATGAATATTCATATGAGGAAGTTGTAAAAATAGGAGCTTGTTTAGAAGAACATATTTACCACCCTATCGCTAGTGCAGTTGTTAGTAAAGCCGAAGAAGATGGTATTGAACACGAGAGAAATGCACACAGAGACTATATCATATTGCCTCTAGAGGTATTGTTTCACATATTGATGGAGAAAAGGTTGTTATAGGAAGTAGTCAGTTGATAAAAGATGAGAATATTCTAGTTACAGTTGACCAAGAGCGAATTATAGCTGAAAAACAAGAGCAATACAATTTGCTATTCTTAGGGTACAAAGGGAAATTGATTTCTATATTTTGTATAGATATTCCACTTAGGAATGAAGCAAACTCCGTGCTAGCTGAACTTAGAAATAAAGGGAAAAAGGTTGTCTTATTGACTGGAGATAACGACGTTAGAACCAATAAAATCTTAAAAGATATAACATTTGATGAAGTATATACTAATATGACACCTGTAACGAAGTTTGAATATATAAAAAAGAAAAAGAACAAGGACGTCGCGTGTTAATGATAGGTGATGGACTGAATGATTCAGCAGCATTATCAGAAAGTGACATTAGTATTGTTATGAATGAAAGTGCTGATTTATCGAAACAGATAAGCGATGTAGTTTTACAATCAGATTCTCTTGATTCATTACTATTGTTGTCTGATGTTTCTAAAAAACTTCGTGCTCAAATGAGTAGTAATGTCAAAGGTACAGTTACTATAAATAGTTCATTGATATTTTTAGGGCTTGTAAATGTTCCTATCACCTAATTTATTAGCGTTATTACATAACTTAACCACGTTTGGAATAGTTTTTGAAAAATTTTTAAAAAATAAAAATAGAATATGAATAAAAGAATGAGAGATTTGATGAAAAAATCCTTTCATTCTTTTAATTTTCAGAAAGAAAATAAAATATAAAGGAGTTTATCGTCTTAATATGCTATAATATGTCATGAGTAAAAGCCGAAGTAAAGGGGTGATTAAATGGGAAATAAAGTTAATGAAAATATCGGAAAAGAAATAAGTGCTAAAGTAACTAAGGTCGAAGCTAATGGCTTGTATTTTCAGTTAGAAAGTGGAGATCAAGCGTTCTTACCAAAGGAAAATATACATGTAGGGAAGAAGAAAAACTAACGGAAATTTTTTCGGAAGGTTTTGTAGTTAATGCAAAAGATAAAAATATTAAAAAGATAAGGTTATTTTAACGCAAAAAGAAGAAAAAGTAGATAGCACCCCAAAAATAGTAGAAGCTATAAAAGCTAAAACATAACAAAAAAAGACCCAAAAAGTTAAATCAAGATAGTGCTAAAAAGATAAAGAATCGAAAATTAATGAACAACCTAAACAACCTAAGCAAGAGGAAAATGTACAAGAAGAACCTAAACAAAAGACTCTAAAAGACTTGAAGAAGTTACAATATATAGGTAATATGAAAATCTCAGTAGGGGCGTGGGAAAAATCAAATTTAACGAAAACTGGCAGAAGAGAAAAAGAAGAAGTTATTGAACTGCCAAAAAGTCCCGGATGACAGTAGATGATATAATTACCTCTACAGCCGAAACAACCGAAAATTCTCAAAATTAGTTGAGGTTTAAAAGAACGAAGTTTGTTAGAAGAGGAGGACGTTAAGATGAATAGTAATATAGAACTAATTGAGAATTTTTGATGTTCTATGGACTAAAGAAGATAGACTTGCCTTAGCTCTTTCTGGTGGAGTAGACTCGATAGTTCTTTTTCATCTTCTAGTAACAAAATACGTCATACTACAAAAGGATTAGTCGTTTTTCATATAAATCATGGGCTTCGCAAAGAGTCTTATGAAGAAGCGGAGTTTGTAGAAAAAAATTTGTAAACAACTATGATATAGATTTTATAAAAAGAGTTGGAGATGAATTCTCTAGCGCGAGATAAACATATTTCTGAGGAAATGCTTGCTGAGAACTACGCTATAAAGCATTTAATGAAATGGCGGCTAAAGAAAAATATTACTAAAGATTTTAACCGCGCATCATAAAAAATGATCAGGTTGAAAATATTTTGATGCGCCTATTAACAGGTCGCAGTATGGATTATAATTTGGCAATAGATAATAAAAGGCAGACAGGGAACTTAACTATTTATCGTCCGCTATTAAATGTTCTAAAGGAAACTTTGGAACAGTATGCTCAGGAAAATAACTTGAAGTATTATACGGATGAAAGTAATTTTTGACACAGATTATACGCTGGAATAATATTCGCCATAATATTATTCCGTTGTTGAATAATGTCAGTACAACAAGTTTTGATAATTTAATTAATTTTGCCCAGTATTATAAAAACATTAACGATGAGTTAAAAACTGGGTTACTACTAATAAAGATAATTATATTTTTGGAAAAAGAATCAAGAAAAAGTAGTATTATCAAGGGACGGACGTTTTAAACCTAAGTGCTGAAGAAATGTATTTTTACTAAAAGATATTTTGATGGCAGATTTGAGGTGTTTTTGATGTAACACAACGCACTTTTTTAAAGTAGTTGAACAGTTGCGCAATAATTTGGGTAATAAAAGTTATGATTTGAAAAAAATAATTTAAAAATAGTTAGCGAATATAGTGTCATATATGTTCATAAAATTGGATGTTATAATGATAAGATGGAATTAATTATAGATGATGTTTGTAAAGATAAAATTTATAAATTTTGTCAGAGTGAATTTCTAATAACAACTAATAATGAAGAAGCAGAGATGAGGTTTTAATAAAGAAGACTTACCGCTGTTTATTACAACAAAACGCCAAGGAGACAGGCTTCGACGTGGTAATATTACGACTTTCAAGATTCTTTATTGATGAAAAATTCCGAAAAGAAATTCGTAGTCAGATCCCAGTTGTCCGTGAGTGGCGAAAAAGTGCTTGGAATAATAGGTTTAGATACTAAGATTAATAAAGACAAAAATATGATTATTATATAAAAACGAAAGGATAGAACAGTGGAAAATTTATTAAAAGACATAGAAGAAGTTTTTATTTAATCATGAGGAGATTGTTGCAGCTAGTAAAAAGAATTGCTAAACAAATAGAAGAGGATTATGAAATAGAGATCAAGAGCCTGTTCTTATTTGTACATTAAAGGGAGCTTTACCTTTTTATGGCAGAACTTATGAAGTATATAGATATTCATGTAGTGACTGATTTTTATTGATGTTTCTAGTTATCAGTGGTGGAACTAGTTCAACTGGAACTGTAAAAAATTAAGAAAGATATTGGTATGGATATTGAAGGACGTGATGTAATCATCATTGAAGATATTGTTGATACTGGAAGAACTCTTAAAGCGCTTATTAATAATTTGAATGAACGAAAAGTAGCATCAGTTACATGTGCATCTCTAGTGAGATAAACCTGAAGCTCGTATTGTTGATGTTGAGGCAGATTATATTGGTATAGTTGCACCAAACGCCTTCTTAGTTGGTTTTTGGATTGAGATTATGATGAAAAAATATAGAAACCTACCATACATGAGGTGTATTGAAAAAGAAAATTTACTCATAAAAAGTGAAGAATTAGCTTAAGTAAGAAGTAACAAGGAATATTAAAAATTAAAAAGTCAAAAAGTCAAAAATTTTAGTTTGATTTTAAGTGAATTATGTTAGAATATTTCTTGAGTTAAAATATATTAAACTTAGATAAAAAAATATGTTAAAAATTAAGATACTTTTTAGGAAAAATAGGAGGACATTGTCTATATGAACAATAGACAAAACCCTTTCCTTGGGATGCTTGCCTTAATCGTTATTGCGATTGGATTATTTGCCTATTAGCAGCAAGATTTACCAGGGACTACAGAAAAAAATTAGACTACGCTTCAACTTGTTCAAAAACATTAAAGATGATAAAGTAAAAAGAGTTAGTCTACAAAGAAAAAGATGAAAACTATAATGTAAAAGGAACTTTGTCAGATGGCAACAAGAACTTTGGAAACATTAGTTCAACTTCTGATAATGAGGGTTCAAAAGCAAATAAATGAAAAAGCTAAAGATGGGAAATTAAGTGTGGTTGAATATAAACCGGCGGAAAAAACTGGTGCTATTTTATCATTCTTAGGAAATATTATTCCGTTTATTCTAATGATGGGGCTACTTTTCTTCTTTATGTCACAAATGCAAGGTGGCGGTGGAGGTAAAGTAATGAGCTTCCAAAAATCTAAAGCGAAAAAACTTGAAGGTGGAGAAACTAAAGTTACATTCAAAGATGTAGCTGGTGCTGATGAAGAAAAACAAGAGCTTGCAGAAATGGTTGAGTTCTTGAAAGACCACCGTAAGTTTACAAAAATGGGTGCAAAAATTCCTAAAGGTGTCCTATTAGAGGGACCTCCGGGAACAGGTAAAAACATTATTAGCTCGTGCTGTTGCTGGTGAAGCAAAAAGTACCATTCTTCTCAATTTTCAGGTTCGGACTTCGTTGAGATGTTCGTAGGGGGTTGGGAGCGAAGCCGTGTTCGTGACCTATTCAAAGAAGCAGAGAAAAATGCACCATGTATCATTTTCATCGATGAGATTGATGCAGTAGGACGTAAACGTGGAAGCGGAGTTGGAGGAGGAAACGATGAACGTGAACAAACTCTTAACCAACTTCTTGTAGAAATGGATGGATTCGATGGTGAAAAAGGTATTATCGTAATCGCTGCAACTAACCGTGCTGATGTTCTAGATAATGCACTTCGTCGTCCAGGACGTTTCGACAGACAAATTAAAGTGTCTACACCAGATGTGCGCGGTCGTGAAGCTATCCTTAAAGTTCACGCTAAAAACAAACCATTAGCAAAAGATGTTGAACTTCGTTCATTAGCAGAAAAAACACCAGGATTCTCTGGGGCTGACCTTGCCAATATCTTGAATGAAGCTGCACTTCTTGCCGCTCGTGAAAATAAAAATAGTATAGAAAAAGCTGACTTAGATGAAGCTATGGACAGAGTAATTGGTGGACCAGCTAAACGTAGTCGTATCTACACACCAAAAGAAAAACGTTTAGTTGCTTATCATGAAGCAGGACACGCTATCGTAGGTATGGTTCTTGATAGTGCGGATAAAGTACAAAAAGTTACAATTATTCCACGTGGAGATGCCGGTGGATACAACCTTATGATTCCAGAAGAAGAGAAATACTTCCAAACACGTACAGACCTTATCGACAAGATTTGTGGATTACTTGGTGGACGTGCAGCGGAACAAATCTTCTTTAATGAGGTATCAACAGGAGCTCATAATGACTTCGAGCGCGTAACAGCAATTGCTCGTGCAATGGTTACTGAATATGGTATGAGTGAAGCTGTAGGACCAATGCAAGCTCCATTCCATGATCCATATGGTGGGCGCCAACTTTCAAGTATTGGTAACTACTCAGAAGAAATGTTAAAAGAAATCGATATCGAAGTTCGTAAAATTATTAACGAATGCTACACTAAAGTTCTTCATATTATCGAAACTCATAGAGAACAATTAGAACTAATTGCACAAACACTTATCGAAGTTGAAACAATTGATAGAAAAGAAATTGTTGCTCTTTACCAATTTGGAAAAATGCCAAAAGACTTAGATGAGAAAGAAGCAGAACAACTAGATAAAGTAGTTAATAAAAAATACTACGAAGAGCAAGCTCGTCTAGCGCAAGAAGAAGCTGCAAAAGAAGCTAAAGTAGCAGAAGAAAAAGCTGAAACTATAGAAGAAGTAGAAGTTATAGACGTAGAAGCAAAAGAAATAGAATCAGAAGAAATACCGTCTGAAGAAATAAAGCAAGAAGACAAACCTTCTGAAGAACAATAAAAGAAAATTCCCGTAGAGAAATCTGCGGGAATTTTTATGTTTAAGCCAATAGTCCAAAAATATTTTTAACATTAACTCTGCTTAAGTTTATTGAGTTAGAATAGTATATGGAAAAAAATGATATAATAGATTTCATAGTGTTATCGTTTAGAGAACGGATTAGAAATTTTGAAATGATTTATAAAAGATTAAAAAGGAAGAAAGTTGAATATTGGAGGAGAAATGAAGTATTTAACAAGTGAAGAAGTAAAAACTTCAAAAAGAATATTAGTGTAATAAAACCTTATAAAACAACTAGAGAAATTATTACTTCTAATATTTTTACTTTTTTAATGCCATGAACTTGGTTTTAGGGCTTTTTATCGCCACGACTTTAAGATTTGAGAATATGTTATTTCTAGGAGTTATCGCGGTAAATACGGCTATTGGGATTTATCAGGAAGTTCGTGCGAAAAATGCTCTTGCAGAACTTAGTCTGTTAGGACGTAGTAAGTATCGTGTTAATCGAGATGATGAAACGATCGAAGTAGATTCTGAAGAAATAGTAGAGGGTGAGTACTTACACCTTAATCTCGGAGATCAAGTGCCTGTTGATGCTGAGGTCTTACATGGTAGTATAGAGGTTGATGAATCTTTATTAACTGGGGAAAGTGATAATATTTTTAAGGCAGAAGGCGATAAACTTATGAGTGGTAGTAACGTAGTAAGTGGTAGTTGTCTTGTGAAAGTTCTTGCTGTTGGTGATGATAGTTATATTAATAAACTGGCAAAAAGAACAAAAGCATTCAAAAAATATCCATCAAAATTGCGTGATTATATGGATGGAATATTAAAGGTTATTTCTGTTTTATTAATACCAGTTGCTATTTTATTATATGTTCGAGGAGCAAATCTAGGTCGTAGCTATGTGGACATCGTTTTGCATAGCGCAGGAGCTCTTGTTGGGATGATTCCGGAAGGATTAATTCTTCTTGTTAGTGTTTCTTTGGCTGTTGCAGCGATGAAACTAGCACGTCGCAAAGTTCTTGTTCAAGAGTTATACTGTGTAGAAACACTTGCACGAGTAGACGTTCTTTGTTTTGATAAAACAGGAACAATCACAACTGGGAATATGAATGTAGTGGAAATAGATGACGAAGTAGGAGAAAAACTTTCGAGTTACTTAGCGTATTTTGAAGATGAAAATGCAACATCAAGAGCACTTAAAAAATATTTAAACTGTGAGAAAAAATGGCAAGTGGCAGAGCTAGGAGCATTTTCTAGTAAAAATAAATATTCATATATCAGACTTGAAGAAGGTGGAACATACTTTTTTGGAGCGTATGAGTTTTTAGGTTTTGATACTCCGATGACAGAGTACTATGAAAATCTAAAACAACAAGGATTTAGGATTTTATCATTAGCTTATACAAAAGATAACGTAGATAAACCAACCAATATGGAGCTTATTGGTCATGTTGTCCTAAGTGATGAGATAAAAGCAAATACAAAAGAAACATTTAAGTATTTTGAGTCACAAGGTGTAGCGGTCAAGATTATTAGTGGAGATAATCATATCGCGGTTCTTGGAGTTGCCAAAAAGGCTGGGTTTAAAGAAGATGCACGAGCTATTGATATGACAAAAGTATCAGAAGAAGATTTTGAAAGAGTAGTTTTGGAAAATGATATTTTTGGACGTGTAACACCAGAGCAAAAACAACATATGGTAGAAGTACTTCAAAAACATAAGAAAACAGTAGCTATGAGTGGAGATGGTGTTAATGACGTACTAGCGCTTAAAAAAGCTGATATTAGTTTTGCGATGAATGGAGCGACTAGTGCGGCTAAAAGTGTTTCGAATATTGTCTTTTTAACAGATGATTTCGATGTGTTCTACGATATTCTTATGGAAGGCCGCCGTGTTATCAATAATATTCAAAAAGTAGCCTCACTATTTTTAACAAAAACATTTTTCTCGATTACTTTTTCAATCTTAAGTGTGATTTTTGCATTAGAGTTTGCGTTTATTCCAATTCAATTTACGATAATTTCAGCAATAACAATAGGAATTCCATCGTTTTTCCTAACGTTTGAATCGAATAAAGATAAAGTCAGCGATCACTTTATGCGCGATATATTAACAAATGCTGTAATAGGAGGAGGAGTGCTGGTATTAAGCGTTCTGTTGACGAATTTTGTAATCCATAATCCAGCACAGGTAAAATTTATTTGTTTCTTACTGGCACTTGTAAATGGATTGCTTATGGTAACGAAGGTTAGTTTACCATTCAATAAATATAAAGCAGTCCTATTAGTAGCCTTAGCATTTGCAGCAGTGGTGGGGATATTTGCTAATATATTTATTTTGAAAAATTATTTTAATCCACTAACAATAGGGCAGATAGCCTATATTGGTGTAGTTGCGATAGTTATCGCGGCAATTCATTATATGACAAGAAGAAAAAGATTAGTATAGAGCTAGTATAAATAGGTTAGTTATAGGGAGAAATATATATATATAATTCCCCGTTTAAGAGATAAAGTTACTCTTGAGCGGGGATTAGTTAATATTATTCAATAAAAAAATTTATTATTAAATTTAAAATTGATATTTAAACTAATGTAGATTTTTGAGTAAAGGGGCTATCTTATCTAGCCTCAACTCTTATATTATATCATAGTTACATGTATTTTTTAGAAAATATCGGTTTCATGATTACATGCTATTTTTCATATTGATTATATATAATTTATATGTTACATTTTAGGTGAGAGAGGATATTTATTTTTGTAGGGAAGAGTAGCTGAGGGATATTTCAGTTTGTTAGTGGGATTAACTTACTATTTTGGTTTAAATGGATAGTGGAGGGATAATTATGATAAAAAAATTAGCATACGCTATAATGATTACATTATTTTTAATCACTTCTTATTTATACTTTTTTTACAGATAATAAAAAAATATGACTATAACATTTGTGGTTATAACAGGTTTCCTTGGGGGTATAATATATGATGTTTACGAGTACAAGAAAAATCCAAAGGAAAAAAATAGATTAACCTATTTAAAAATTTAAGAGTTTATAATATATATTAATAGGGCAGACGGAAAAAAATCTAAGAATAGTTTTAAAAACTTGATTCTTGGATTTTATTATATTTTTATAATTTTGTCGCATATTAATTATAATACAATGCCAGAAGACCTATTTTTATAATTGATTAAATAGAAGAGTCAAAATATGATATAATAGATAAAAAAATAAAAAAAGGAAAAATAGTCAAAATAATGAAAAAAAGATAATAACATTAATAATGAGTATTATAATAATCAGTACTTTAGCAGGTTGCAGTACAACAGGTAAAGGCAGTAGAAGTTGGATAGAAAATGAAGTATCAGATATAGAAAAAAAGTCTATCCAACAGAAAAATCCAGAAGACTTATTTGAAAAAAATTTCCAAATGGGTTCATTATAACTCAAACGAGATTATTTATTGAATCTGGTAAAAGATACAGTATAGATTTAGAAATTAACGGAGAAAAAAGATATTCGAAAAATAGAAGGAAAAAGTAAAAAAAGTATTACTAGAATCAGAACCATCATATAAAGAAACAATTGAAAAAGAAAGTAAAGTAGAATATTTAAAAGGGTAAGGGGTTAGTTTTGGAAAAAGTCAGAGTTAACAGATGAGTTATTACCTAAAAATTATTTTTATTTCAAAAAATTGAAGTTAAATAAAGATATATTGAAAAAAATTAGCAGTAAAAAGATAAAAGTTTTAGTTTTTGAAACATATAGATATAATATAAAAATATGTATTTACAAGTAAAAGAAATAGATGATTATCTTGGGCTAGACAAAGGGAAAGTAAGTTTAGACATAAGAGGACACTATAGTGAAAGAGATAAAACATATTTTCATTCAGTAGTAATAACAGAAGATAGAAAAGAACTTTACTTTGCAGAAAAAATAGAAGAAAGGTAAGAGAGAAGGATGGAGAATAATACACTATACGCTTCGAATATAACATATGAGTTTGAAAAAGCAAGAATAAAGGGAGTCAGTGATGATAATATTGTAAAAGAGGCCTAAAATCAATTCCTGAAGGGGTTGAATACCTAGATGAGTTTTATGATAAAGATACAGGTACAAGCGGGATAGCATTTAAAGATAAAGATATTAGAAAATAAAGAAGGTTCATTCAAAGGGGATATCTACTTTGGTCGATATGATGATGATTTTAATTCGGATTTAGATGAGATAAATACTTATAATCGAATAATGAAGCTAAATAAAGAAGATATATTTAAGGTAATATCTCAATATAATTTTCGAATAAAAAAATAACATAATAAATAGAGTTAGTGAATTTTATAAAATACACGGATATGGTAATTATGACCAAGGAAAAATAGCAGTAGAAAGAATAGTAAAACACTGATACAATAGCTAAAAAGATACATATCTTCAGAATATACAAAAAGAACAAAAGAAAAACACCAAGAAGATTTTTGATTATTTAGAGAGAGGTAAATTTAAGAATGTTGAGTAGATTTTTCAAAAGTAATATTATTACTATTTATGGTAGCTCCAGTAATAGTCGTTTTGTATGATGTATTAGCAGCTCCTAAAGTCTTAACAAGAGAAAACAATAAGGGTAACGAGGTTGAACAGCTTGATAGATTAATGAATACAACGAGATACGCTGAACAAATAAGGAAAGCAGGGTATCAAGTAGATGATTATGATTTGAAGATGATGGATAGGATTCCAAAAGCTGGAAACTAAAGGAGAAACAAAATTCATTATTCAATCTCCTACCAATACCAAAGAAATATTTGTATATATAAATGGATATCGTAACCTCATAATTTTTGATAGGGATATGAGTATAATTGATAGTGCTATAGATCAAGGTAGAGATAAGAGTAGTAGGCTGGCAACTGAAGAAGAGAAGAATAAATATGAGAAAAGAGATAAAGCAAGAAATAAACAAACTATTGGATGATGTTTATAAAGCTGGAGAAAAATAATGTTAATCTTATATTCATAAAAAAATAATCAAAAATAATATCCAGGATTATTACAGTAAAAAAAGTAGGTGTTATAATGAAAAAAACTAAGTAAGAGCTGGAAAAATATTTATAATAACAACGGTAGTATTAATAAGTAGTATATATGGATATTATAAAATAAATAATAGAAATGCGTTTGAAGAGATGTATAACTCATATTATAACTTATTACCACTTAGAACAGTAGATAATATGCCGCAGATAAAACCTATACCCAGAGACAATAGAGGAGTAGATATTGTAAAAACTATATTATAAAGAACAAGTTAATGGAAGTAATATAGAATTTTTCTTTAATAAACTTTAATAATAAACAGAAAAATATTCTTAATTAGCTCGACATTAATTGCTGAAGAAGTATATCTAGATATACACTACCTATATGATATGAATAGCCATAAATTGATAAATGATGTATCTTTTTCGTGGTAAAAATGCCCCACATGTAGATGATGAGAAAAAACAAACAAGAGAACTTTTTAGAAAAAGCATAATATTTCAAAAAGAATACCTACAGAAGAAATCAGATGAACTGTTAGATACAGTTTTGACAGATTGGCAGAAGTATAGTGGAAGTTCATATTCAAGGAGTAATATGGGAAGATTAACAATAGAAAAAGACGAATTTTTTTGAGATAATATACTATAGTCGTAACTTTTTAAGTTAAGGTTGTTTCTGTGTGAAAAAAAGTGGAATCTATTTGATGATTTAGAAGTGTCAAGAGCATTTAAAATCAACAAGTAGACGATACGACAATTATTTTAGGAAATAGTAAAGCAGGTTTTTGTGGATAAGTCATAATATAAACAAAAAGTAAAGAATATTTTCTTTACTTTTTATTATTAAAAATATATACATATATACTCTTCTGGAAATTATCTTCTGCTCCTAAATCTTTAGCTCTTTTTCTGATGTTGATAATTTGCGCTCTTCTTCTAATGTGTCTTTCATTCCTAATTTGTATTTTGCTTTGTCAAAAATCGATTTTTGTATAATCAATTACCAGCTTCATAATAAGTTGGTTATTTTTCTTCAAAGTTAGCACTCACACCATTAATATTAGAAAATTGTTCAGAGATTGATGATTTAGTATTTTTTTCTAGCATTTTTCATCTGAATTTTTTTCAGTGTGTTAGTAATGACTAGTTTGTTTACAACATCATCTTTATAATAGATAGTAATTTCACCTTCTTCACTATCCGTTTTGTGAGTATAAGTTTTAGTTTTTTTCTCCTGAACAAGCGGTAAGTAGTAAGATAGATGCAACAAATGTTATAGTTAGTTTTAATAATTTCTTCATGTAGAATTCTCTTTTATTAATAATTTGATATGTTATTGATTTAATTTTACAAGGAATATAACAGTAAAGTCAAGAGTTGTAATAACTTAGGAATGATCTATCCATAGTTTATACTTGTTTAGTAGGTAGTGGGCTATTATTTGTAAGTCTTTTTTTCTTTGACAAAAATGAGATTTAATTTTATAATAGTTCTAAATAGAACGATTAAAAAAAGAGAAGAAAAATGAATTTTTGGGATCAACATAAAACAATCACTTGTTATTATGCGTTGCTTACTAAATCTGTTTGCGATAAATTCAATCTAACGCAGATGGAGTATGCTATATTGATGTTTTTACATAATAATCCCCAGTATAATACGGCTGCTGATATAGTGAGGGAACGCAAGTCTACAAAATCACATGTATCAACTACGTTAAAATTGCTAGAAGATAATGGCTTTGTCATGAAAAAACAGAGTGCAGATAATAAGAAAAGAATAGAAATAGTATTGTTAGAACCAGCGCAAGAAATAATTCAAGCAGGGCTTAATGTACAAAAAGAATTTATCCAAAATATGTTTCAAGGACTTACAGAAGAAGAAATGGCTATTTGGAAAAATATTTTTGTTAAGATGTGTAATAATGCCGAAAAACGTTTACAGGATAGATAAGAATGGAGATGAAACCATGTTTAGTGTGAAAAAGAGAACTCTTTTATTAATAGCGGGAATAGTATGGTTTATAGCGGGATTTAATGTAGCGAGATTAGGATTTTTATCATATTTTATGATAAAAATCTCAGTGGTATTTCTATATATTTTCTATAATAGTTTTCTCTTTATTTGCGAAAAATGTTTTTTTAAAATGAGTATGAATCATACTAAAAAGGATAGTTTCGTATGAAGATTACAGACCATTTTGGCACTTTTTTTCGATTTAAAGGCGTATATTATTATGACTTGTATGATGAGTATGGGAATAGGTTTCAGAATAATGGGGATTTTCCCAGATGATTTTTGTTGCATATTTTTTTACTCTGGACTTGGTTGTGCTTTTGACGCTTGCCGGAGTGATGTTTTTTTAGAAATTATCTTTGTTACGCAGAAATAGTGAGAAAAGCACTAAAAAAATTTTAAAAGAAGAGATTATTTATAAGAAGAATAAGTTAGAGTTGATGAAGTGTATCAGTCTCTAATTATAGGTTTTAATGATATAGTTTCTTCTGAGGTTAAAAATATTAATTTTTTTAGCCTAAGTTAATAATGAATGTTTAAATAAACTTTCTAAAGAAGAGAAAAGATACTTAGATAGTACGGCTCAATTTACACTATTGGCAAGTAGAGAGGCAGTTACTGAATTCTGAAGATACATTACTTTGTTTTAGATAAGACTATAAAAAGTACAAAAATTATTACCTTCTGATATAGAGTATAAAAAAATACACATGGAACTAGTACAGAAGTTAATGACAGAATTGAACCGAAAGTCATAAAAACAATTTTTTTAAATTTTTTTGATGATAAGATAATTAGTAATATTAATAAATCAGATGAGTCGATATGTGAATTTCTCAAATATTGGGGCTGACTCCTTTGGGAAATATGAAAGTTGTGGTATTTTGAAACTTATAGGCCAGAATTTTCTCAATCCAAATGTAGGATTAAATATTCTTCTGAATGAAGAAGTTATATTTAGAATTTTAGAAATGGAAAAACTTTATTATTTCTATAATGCAGTAAAAGAAATTCAAAGATTTAAAATTTATTCAACAGCTATTTGAATAGTTGTTTAGAAGGAGGTATCTATGAAAGGGTTATTGAAATTATATTCTCCGATTAATGAGTTGAAACAACTTGACAAAAAAATATTTGGATTGTAGATGGAACAGAAATACAAATGAATTTTAAAGTTTTTAAAAATTCCTTTTACAACAAGAATGACAATAGTTAGGCTGTCCAATAATAAGTTGTGGATACACTCTCCAATTGCATTTAACAGGGAATTAGATGATAAAATAAAGGGGCTAGGGCGAGATAGCTTATATTGTAGCGCCTAACAAATATCACTATAGCTACATTTTAGATTGGTACAAACACTATCCCAAAGCAGAAATCTGGTTAGCAAAAGGAGTGAGTGATAAACTAAACGTGGAAAAAAAGGAAAACTTCATATCATTTACTTCTAACTATCAGCCTATTTGGTCAGAAGAAATACTATATACTCCCTTTAAAGGGGAGTGTAGTAAGGGAAGAAATTGCTTTTTCATAAAGAAAGTTCGACATTAATATTAACGGATTTAATAGAAAATATTGAAGTAAATAATCTCCCTATAAATTTTTTTATTTAGAGTCGGAGATAATCAATATCCTAAAATCACGAACGCCTAGAGATTTACGATTGTCTTTTTCTTTTTTTAAGAAAAAAAGGCTATTAAAAAGTTATAGTATAATTGAAAAATTGGAGGGCGGATAAAAATTATCTCTCTCATGGCAGAATTATATTAGAAGACGGTAGTAATAAATTAAAGGAAGCTTTCTTTTGGTTGATAAAATGATAAAGGGAGATATTTAATTTATATTAAAATGAACAAATCTTGGAATTAAAAAAATCAAGATTTGTTCGTTTTAAATTCTCATTGAGATAATATTTTTTTAGTGAACTGTGAAGGCAAGAAAATCTTTTATTATTTATTCGGTGGAGTTCTATATTAATTAATAATTATTCAGTCTGTTCTTGCTTTATCAGAGTGGTTGCCTATTAAATCAATTCGATAGTTATTTATTGCTTTAGAGGAGTTTTTGATTGTAACCTTTGACGCTTGCCGGAGTAATGTTTTTTTAGAAATTATCTTTGTTACGCAGAAATAGTAGAGAATCTGTCGAAAAACATTGAAATAAAAATATTTTTGAGTCACATTTCTTGGTAAGATAACAATAGAAGTTCGAAAAAGACTTGCAAAAATTTTGCAAGTCTTTTTAATATTATTCATCTTTTGCAAAAAATTCAGTTGCACGAACAGCGCGCTTCCAACCTTTGTATAATTTTTCACGTTCATTCTCTTTCATGGCTGGAACAAATAGCTTCCCAGCAGAGTTAAGATTTTTAATTTCCTCAAGGTTTTTCCAATATCCAGTTGCTAGTCCAGCAAAGAATGCAGCCCCAAGAGCTGTTGTTTCTAGATTCTCTGCGCGTGCAATTTTCACTCCTAATATGTCAGATTGGAATTGTAGAAGGTAGTTGTTATGTGCAGCCCCACCATCTACCTTTAGTAGTGGGATTTCAACATTGGCATCTATTTTCATTGTGTCAATAATATCGCGTACTTGATAAGCAATAGATTGTAATGTTGCTTTTACTAAATCTTCTTTTGTTGTAGCACGAGTTAATCCGAAAATTGTCCCACGAGCTTCTGGATTCCAATACGGAGCACCTAAACCTGTAAATGCAGGGACAAGATAAACATCATTATTATTAGAAGAATTGTAAGCAAGTTCCTCAGTTTCTGACGATTTTTTTATAAGGCGCAAGCCATCTCGTAACCATTGAATAGCACTTCCTGCGATAAAAATAGAACCTTCTAATGCATAGTAGATTTTTCCATTAATACCATATCCAATAGTTGTCAGTAGATTGTTTTTTGAAAGTTGCATACTTTCTCCGATATTCATAATAATAAATGAACCAGTACCGTAGGTATTTTTAATCATACCTTTATCAAAGGCAAGCTGTCCAAATAATGCTGCTTGTTGGTCGCCGGCTAAACCGCTGATTTTAACTTCTCCACCGTAAAAGTGATAATCAGTAGTAGTACCATAAATTTCAGAATTAGATTTCACTTCGGGCAGCATAATTTCTGGAATATTTAGTAGGTCTAAAATTTCTTTATCCCAAGTTAAGTCTTGGATATTAAATAACATAGTACGAGCTGCATTAGTGTAGTCTGTAACATGAGTTTTTCCACCTGTAAGCTTCCAAACTAACCAGGTATCTATTGTCCCAAATAATAATTCTCCTTTTTCTGCGCGTTCCTGAGCTCCTCCTACATGGTCTAAAATCCAACGGACTTTCGTTGCTGAGAAGTACGCATCAACAACAAGACCAGTTTTTCTATGTATTAAATCTTTATAACCATCTTTAACCAATTTTTCAGCGATAGGAGCACTTTGGCGTGATTGCCAAACTATTGCGTTGTAGATAGGTTCGCCAGTTTTTTTATCCCAAACAACAGTTGTTTCACGTTGGTTTGTAATACCAATACTATCGATTTGTGTTGGTTTAATCCCGCTTTCAATAAATACTTCAGCGATAACAGATTGAACTGAATTCCAAATAGCATTTGCATCATGTTCTACCCAACCAGATTGTGGAAAAATCTGCGGGAATTCCTTTTGACTACTTGCAACTATTTCGGCTTGTTTATTAAATATTATCGCCCTTGAGCTTGTTGTACCTTGATCTATTGCCATTATATATTTTTTCATATCACACCTCGAAAAATCTTTTTCATTCTAATTATATCATTTTTATAGAAAAATCTCCAATAATTAAAAAATATAGTTTGCTACATTAAAAAGTAATTACCTCCCGATAATAAAAAAATATCTGAAGGCAATTTTTTTCTTATTTCAATAAAATTTTATTAATAGTATCTAGGATTGCTGTTTGTTTTTATCTTTATAAGTTCTTTTTTTATAAAAAAATAACAATCTCTGTTGTTAAAAAGTATTAATACTATTTTAATAAGTTGTGGATAAAATAGACAAAAGTATAGCGGTTAAAAAGTAATATAAATGAAGCGAATTTAACTCCACCTTTTAATATACCACCACTTGGTCCTTGTATTTTTATAATATACAAATCCAACTACTAAAGTAGCGACTAAAGTTCCCCAAAATTGATCATTAGTGACAAAAATTCCCCAAATTTTTTTCCATAATCATACCTCCGAAAAGATTAATAAATTTAACTTCTGTTTTGAAAGAATATTAATAGTTTTTAAACTGCTGAATACATAAGCACCGATATAAGCAAGCTGCTACGAATATCCCCTATACAGCTACAATATATCATAAAAAAATAAGTAGGTGTAAATTAAAAGTATAAGCGAAATTTAAAAAATGAAAAACATATAAAAAAGAGGGATTAATTAATATCTATATTTAGAAAAAAATATATAAGATGAAGCGAATATATATATATATATATATATAGTGAGTTTGAAACTGTTAAATAAAGATAAGAGACATTTTTAAGAAAAAAATATAAAGTTATTAATTGCGCATTGTTACTATTATTTAAATTTTGGGGAATTTTTCCTTGTTGTTATAAAAAAATAATAGATTTTTAAATTATAAGATAAAAATTAGAGAAGCTCCGTTTTGATTTTTTTAGCAAATAACTAGCGATTTTTCTATTTTCTTATAAAATAGATAGTAATATTATAGAGGGCTTTTAAGGGCTGATATAAAGTTTGATTGAATCGAGAAAAACACAAGGAGAAAAAATGAATTCTTTACATACATCATTAGCTAGTTATTAGCGAAATTAGAAAAGCAAAGCAAGTTTTAACAAAAAGTAGTACAAATATAGAAAAGTTTAAAAGTAGAAGAATTGGCAAGGTATATTCGTGATCTTTTCGTAGAGGAATATCCGGAAATAGAAATAAGAAGACTATTAGAAAAAGTACATTATGCTAATACCTATGAGGATAAAGTGTTAAAAAGAAATTGCGTTTTTAGTTGATGAAATTAGCGAATATATGTTTAAATTAGAGGTAGCTAATCGCGATTTTGTAGTAGGTTACTTTAATACACTTATTATTGATCCAAAGATTGAACCAACAGAATATAATTTTGTTTTGATGGAAGTTGATAGTCTAATTGAAAATAGTTTTGTTGAAGTGCCTGAAGAGGAATAGAGATGAAGATTTTAATACCAACAGCGAAAGAATTAAATAAAAAGCACAAGAAGTACCTGAAGAGCTTTTTAGGGTGAGAAAAACAAAAAAATATTATTGATGAATTTGCTGATAAAAAGCCAGAAGAACTTGCTAAAATATACAAAATAAAAGAAGAAAAAGCGCAGGAAGAGTATGTGCGTTGGCAAAATTTAGCAAACCACAGCGCAAAATCTTATAGAGCATTAGAGCTTTTTAATGGTTTAATGTATCGAAATATTAGCCGTGATAACTTTACTAAGGAAGATGCAGAGTATATAAAGAAAAATGTGTACATCACAACTGCTCTTTTACGGGGTTATAAATGCCTATGAGGCAATTCATGAATATCGTCTTGATTTTCTACAAAATGTAAAAATTAAAGATAGTTCGTTGAAAAATCTTTGGCGCGAAGATTATGATAGAAGTGTAGAAAATGATGAAGTTATTATATCGTTATTATCAAGTGAATTTGAGGAAGTTTTTTTCAAAAACTATACGCGAAAAAAATTCATTAAGATTAGTTTTATGGAAGAAAAAAATGGAGATTTAAAAAAATACATTCGACTATCTCTAAAAAGGCACGTGGTAAATTTTTGTGTGAGATAATAAAGCGAAAGATTACTAATATAAGAGAAGTAGAAACTATAAAATTTGATGGTTTTGAGTACAAACTTGAGCTTTCAACTGAGAATAATTTAGCGTTTGTAGCTAAAAAGATAAAAAGTGCAGATAAGGAGAAATTTGAATAGAAAGATAAGAATAGGGGAAAAACTTAATGAAACGAGAAATAGATACGAAGAAGCTTTTTACTATGGTTTTCCAGTTATTTTTAATTGGTTATAAGGATCCTAAATGGCGTTATAATGTAACGACATCAAGTTCATCATATTCATTAGGAAATATTATAACTGTAGGGATTAGAACTAATAGTAATGCGGAGAAGAATATAAAAGAATATAAAGAATTTTACGGTTAATATACCTTGTCAGGAAATTTTTGAATAAGGTGGAGATTGCAGGCTTCCACCCAGGACAAAAAAATAAAAATAGGAATGGCAGATATAACGTATGATCCTGGAAAATATGTTGATGCGCCAATATTAGATGAATGTATTTTATCTATTGAGTGTAAGGTTGAGCATATCGTTGAGTATGGAGGATATACTAACTTTATCGCTAGTATTAAACGTCGTGTAGTTGAAGAAAGTGTTATCGATGAAGAAGGTAAACTAAAAGGAGTAGAGTTTAATCCTATTTACTTCGTTGGTGACGAATATCAAAGAGTATATCGATATTTTAATGATGAAAGTAGGAATTTAGGAGATAACATTGGTTGTTCAGCAGAAGATGATGGGCCGACATGCGGTTAATCATAAGTAATCTATAAATTTAGCTAAGGTTTTATTTATGATGTTAGAGCATAATAATTTTTAGAAGAAAGGAGGATTTTTATGGCTTATTATAATTTACAAGTTCATAGTGCGTATGATTTACTCAATAGTACGATAAAGTACAAAGAATTGTTTGAGAAGCTAAAGAGTGATAATCAAGATTCGGTAGTAATAGTCGATCCTAATATGTACGGAGCGATAAAGGCTTATAAAGAAGCTAAAAAGACTGGAACAAATTTAATTTCGGGATTAGAAGTTAAGTTGGGATATGGTATTAGTTTTTTTAACTTTTAATATTTTTATGTAAAAATGAAAAGAATGTTCCATAAATTATTTGAGTTATCAACTCGCTTTTTGAACGAGGAAGAGTTATCGTTAGAAGCTTTTTAGCGGAGATAAAAGATTTTAAGGATGATTTTGTTCTTATTGTTACTAGTGAATTAAGGGACAGTATAGAATTTAGTTATCTTCAAGAACAGTTAATCGGATATGACTTTTTACTTTGGGTTTAATGAAAAATATAATTATAGTATTTATACATATTATGATAATATCGTTTATACAAAAACCGAGTTATTATTTAAATAAAGAACATTATCAACAAGTAGTTGTAGTGCGTGCGATAAGGGATAATACTAAGTTGAATATAAGAGAATTGACGACGACTATTGGAGAGCATTTTGTGCGTAGTTCGGAAGATTTTTTTGCACTTTTACAATCGGATAATGAAGAATATACTTTTATACTTCAAAAAATCTTTAGATAATCAGCAAAAAATAATAGATAAATGTTATTATGAATTGGAATTTTTGGGTTATCATCTTCCTAAATATATTTACGGAGAGCACGAAGATGTTTTTGCGAAAATGTCTGCTAAGGATTATCTTCGATACGTAGTTCAAAAAGGGGCTAAGGAAAAGCTTGTTGGAAAAGATTATTATGCATATAAAAAGCGTTATGAGTATGAGCTTAAAATTATTGATGATATGGGCTTTAACGACTATTTCTTGATTGTTTATGATTTCGTTAAATATGCAAAGGATAATGGGATTTTAGTTGGAGCAGGACGTGGTAGCGCAGCAGGAAGTTTGGTATGTTATTTACTAAATATTACCGAAGCTGATCCACTTGAATATAACTTGCTTTTCGAACGTTTCTTAAACAAAGAGCGTATTTCGATGCCGGATATTGATATTGACTTTCAGGATACGCGTCGTGATGAAGTGATAAAGTATGTGGAAGGAAAATACGGAGAAGATAAAGTTGCACAAATTATTACCTTTACAACGTTTCAATCGAAGAGTGCTGCTAGAGAAACGGCAAGGATACTCCAGTTTAATGAAGAGGATTTGAAATTTATCAGCAGTAATGTAAGTTCTACAAGAACATTAACCGAATGCTATGAAGTATCTGAAAATCTTAGAAACTTTGTTAATAAAAGTGATTTAAATAGGCGTTGGTTCTCTGTTGCATTAAGTCTTGAAGAATTGCCGAAAAATCCTTCTGTTCACGCAGCAGGTATAGTAATAAGTGATGATAAACCGTTGATTAAACATACGCCATTGGCTGCTTCAAATGTAACAAAATATTTAACACAGTGGACTATGGATGATGTTGAAAGTGTTGGACTTTTGAAGATAGACTTTTTAGGAATTCGTTACTTAACGATGGTTTCAAATATAGTCGAGCAAATTAAAAAAGATAATCCTAGTTTTGATATAACGAAGATTAATTACGCTGATCAAAAAGTATATAATTTGTTTACACAAGGAAGAACGGAAGGTATTTTCCAGTTTGAATCAAGCGGAATGAAGGAAAAACTTCGTTTGCTTCGCCCAACAGAATTCAATGATATAGTTGCGATGAATGCTCTTTATCGTCCGGGGCCTATGGCACAGATAGAGACTTACGTTCGTAGAAAACATGGTGAAGAAAAAGTTGTTTACCCGCATCCTCATTTGGAAAAAATATTAAGAGATACTTATGGGGTTATTGTTTATCAAGAGCAAATTATGCTTATTGCGGTGAACTTCGCTCATATGTCACTGAATGAAGCTGATAATATGCGTAGAGCGGTGAGTAAAAAGAAAAAAGAAGATTTGGAATATTACGGACGAATTTTCATTGAGAAAAGTGTAACTGCGGGATATGACCTTAATATCGCTAAGAAACTTTTTGACTTGATAGTAACATTTGCTAATTACGGATTTAACAAGAGTCATGCAGTTGTTTATAGTATGCTTGCGTATCGTTTGGCATACTTAAAAGTTTATTACACAAAGTATTTCATGACGGCTCTTCTAAATAATGTAATTAGTAGTGAGAAGAAAATTAATGAATATAAACAAGAATTGAATAATCTAGGGATTACCTTAGCTAAGCCAGACGTTAATGTAAGCTTAAGTGATTTTAGCGTTTATAAACAAGATATTGTTTTTGCATTAACGGCGATAAAAAATGTTGGTTATCGTAGTAGTTATGAGATTGTTCAAGATAGACTTAATTTCGGGAAATATCAAGATATAGATGATTTCTTAAAACGTATGAATAAAAAAGTTGACTACCAAGCAGCGCAGTCATTAGTTAAGGCTGGAGCATTGGATACTTTTGGTTACAATCGTGCAACACTTATGAAAAAAGTTAAGATTACTATGAAGATGACCGTAAGTATATAAATAATGTAAGAGTAGCCTTATCAGCAGAATCAGGCTTAACTTTGAAGGTTGAGGAGATAGAAGATTACCCGATTGCTGAAAAAATTCAAATGGAAAAAGAAGTAACTGGTACATATTTCTTGAAGCATCCAGTTCAAGTAGAAAAAGAAAAATATGCTTATTTACCTCTTCGATATATTGGGCGAGATGTAAGTGATAGCTATGTTGAGGTTATCACCAAAAAAGAGATAAAAACCAAGAAAGGTGAGTATATGGCCTTTCTAACTGTTAATGATGGGAAAAATGACTATGATGTTACGGTGTTCCCTAGTGTATATAAATATGCGAGTGGTTTTATTAAGGTTGGAGAGTTTTCTGTTATGACTCTGAAAAAACAAATTCGCAACAATCGAGAACAATATATTTTAGAGAAGATAGCGAGCTTAAAAAATTATAATGATTACTGCTTAAATAATATAAAAAAATAATTTACATTATAGAAAGTAAAGATGTTTTGGAATTATTACAAGAACATAAGGTAGAAGATTCTGGTGTAGAAGTGGTATTATTCCAAAAATAATAATACAGATAAAGCGCGTAAATTTCCACATAGAAAATGAACAATTATTTGTTCATAAATTTTTGAATAAATTCCCTGGAAAAACGCATTAAAATAGAATATTCAAAGAAATAAGAAAAAAGAAAACAAAAAACGCACAATACAATTTTTTTCACTAGAAAAAAAGTATAAAAATATGATATTGTTGATAAGTAAATTTAAAAAATATTAATAATTAAATTGAAAGAAGGTAAAACTAAATGAAAAAAATCGCAGTTTTGACAAGTGGTGGAGATGCACCGGGAATGAACGCAGCGGTACGTGCGGTTGTAAGAACAGCAATCTATAATGGTTTAGAAGTTTACGGAGTATATCAAGGATACAAAGGTCTAGTAGAAAATAATATTAAAAAATTAGAAGTTGGAGATGTAGGTAACATCATTAACCGTGGTGGAACAATGCTTTATTCAGCACGTCTACCAGAGTTTGCTAATCCAGAAGTAAGAAAGATTGCTATTAAAAACTTAGAAGCATTAGGTATCGATGGTCTAGTAGTAATCGGTGGTGATGGGTCATACCGTGGGGCAATGGCCTTAAGTAATGAGATGAACATCAAGACAGTGGGTGTTCCGGGAACAATTGACAACGATATTTGTTGTACGGATTACACAATAGGATTTGATACAGCGCTTAACACAATTGTAGATGCAATAGACAAAGTTCGTGATACTGCATCAAGTCATGAGCGTGCGTTTATTATCGAGGTAATGGGGCGTAATGCAGGAGACTTAGCATTATATGCTGGTATTGCAGGAGGAAGTGAGAGTCTACTTATTCCTGAGAAAAAAGAAGATCTTGAAGAAGTAGTTTCTCGTATTAAAGCAGGAGAAAGTCGTGGGAAAAGACATTCAATTATTGTCCTTGCTGAAGGAGTAATGGGTGGTCAAGAGTTAGCAGATAAGCTTCAAGAACTTACTGGAGAAAAAGTTCGTGCGACTATTTTAGGGCACATCCAACGAGGAGGAACTCCATCAGCCCAAGATAGAGTACTAGCATCACGTTTTGGGAACTATGCAGTTCAACTTTTATTAGCGGGTGAGTCTGGACGTGCTGTAGGTATTCAAAACAATAAACTTGTAAGTACTAAATTCGAAGATGTATTTAGTGATGTTCACAATGTAGATTTATCAATGTATGATGTATCAAAAACAACTTTCAATCTAAGTATTTCTTTTGAGAACATTTTCTTTGCATGAAAAAGTTGATATTTCAAGAAAAAAAGTTTGAAAAATAAAAATGAAAAATACGTTAAAATAATAGGGTAAAGATAAAACTAAGAGGTAAATTAAACTATGATACAGAAAAAAACTAAAATAATTTGTACAATTGGACCTAAATCAGAATCAAAAGAAAGACTTACGGAAATGGTTGAGTTAGGAATGAACGTTTGTCGTCTTAACTTCTCGCATGGAGACTATTCTGAGCATGGTGCACGTATCCAAACGATTAAAGAAGTAAGAGAAGAAACAGGAACAAATTTAGCAATCTTATTAGATACTAAAGGGCCAGAAATCAGAACACACAATATGGAGAATGATGCGATTATCTTAGAAACAGGTAACGATGTTATCGTATCTATGACAGAAGTATTAGGAACTCCTGAAAAATTCTCTATTACTTACGGAGAATTAGTACATGATGTAAAAGCTGGAGATACTATTTTATTAGATGATGGTCTAATAGGGTTAACAGTTAATTCTGTTGATACAGAAGCAGGATTAATCTACACTACTGTTCAAAATGGTGGAGTGCTTAAAAATAAAAAAGGAGTTAATGTTCCAGGTGTTTCTACTAAATTACCAGGTATTACTCCAAAAGATGAAGAAGATATTCGTTTTGGATGTAAACAAGACATCGACTTTGTTGCTGCATCATTCGTTCGTACTAAAGAAAATGTATTAGAAGTTCGCCGTATTCTTAAAGAAGAAGGATGTGAACACGTTCAAATCGTTCCTAAAATCGAATGTCAAGAAGCTATTGATAATATTGATGAAATTATCGAAGTATCAGATGGTATTATGATTGCTCGTGGAGACCTTGGGGTAGAAGTTCCAGCAGAAGAAGTACCTATTATGCAAAAATCTATTATTGCTAAATGTAATACAGCAGGTAAATTTGTAATTACGGCTACTCAAATGTTAGACTCGATGCAAAAAAATCCACGTCCAACACGTGCTGAAGTATCAGACGTAGCGAACGCAATTTATGATGGAACTGATGCAATCATGTTATCAGGAGAATCTGCAGCTGGAGCTTATCCAATAGAATCAGTTCGCACAATGGCTACAATAGCTAAACGTACTGAAGAAATGCAAGATTACTCTCGTATTCTTAAAGATCGTTCAAGAAAAATTGTATCAAAAGATATTACAAATGCGATTGGGGTATCAGTTGGATACACTGCATTAAACTTAGATTTACACACTATCGTAACTTATACTGAGTCAGGACAAACGGCAAGATTAATTTCTAAATACCGTCCAAATGCTGCTATTTTAGCAGTAACTCCAAGTAAAAAAGTTGCTCGTGGGTTAAGTCTAGTTTGGGGTGTAGATGCAAAAGTTTCATCTCAAGTAACATCAACTGATGAAATGTTAGATACAGCAAAAGAAATCGCTGCAACTTCAGGTTACGCTAAAAAGGTGATGCTATTGTAATTACTGGTGGTATTCCGGTAAATACTTCAAGAAGTAATGTAGGATCTACTAACTTCTTAAAAGTTTCAGTAGTAGACTAATAAAAAGAGGCTAGAAATTCTAAGAATTTCTAGCCTTTTAAAATTAAGAAAAAGTAGCCTTAAAGGCTACTTTTTTTCGTTATGTGGCACAAAATAAAATTTAGGGAAATTATTATTTTGCACTAGACTAAAACTTGAATGCTTTTAGTATTAAATTAAAAGTTTTATTTTGATATTTAGCATCCAAAAAGAAATATATAACTATAACTAGTATAGTTATAAGAGTGGAAGCTAAAAAAATCAACAGTTATAAGAACAATCTGAAGGATTGTATGATTTATATAGATGTACCCTAATTATCTATATAAATCATATAATGATTATCATAGGTATTAGCAGATTACCAAGAATTTGTAATTTTTGTATAACTACTTTTTTTGGTTATTTCAGCAATACATATTTTAGTAGTAATCGATATTAAATGTAACAAACAGTATAATTGGAAATAAATAAAAATAATATTAATTATACTAAAAATATTTTTAATGATAAGATTACCTTAGTAACTGTTTACAGTTTAATTGTATCAAAAATGTTGGATATTGTCAAATGATAGCCGAAAAAGCAATCTATATTTTATGAAATATTTTTTTAAAAAAAGGAGTAGAATAGATGTGTTTATTTGATAACAGTATAAAAAAATGGGATAGCATTAAGCACATCCCATTTTTTATATTTTCATTAATTATCTATTTACAACATTAGGTGAATCACCAGTAGATATTACTTCAGTTGCTGCATTTAGTGCACCTTCTACAAGGTTTTTAACCGCTGTTTCTGTGTAAAAAGCAGTATGAGGAGTATAAATAATATCATCTCTATCGATTAATTCTTGCATCACTTTGTCATCAAACTCTTTGTTTGAGAAATCTTTAGGTACATAGTTTCCTTCATTTTCATACACATCAAGGCTTGCTCCTAATAGTTTTCCGCTATCTAAGGCACGGATAACAGCTTTAGTATCAACAAGAACTCCGCGAGCAGCGTTGGCAAAGATAGCACCGTCTTTCATTTTGCTGAAGAATTCATCATTTACCATGTGAGTATATTCTTTAGTAGCAGGAACGTGGATAGTAACTACATCAGATTGAGCTAATAGTTCATCGATGCTATCTACATACTCAAGTACTTCGCGAGCAGCGTCTGATGGATATAAGTCATAACCGATAACACGACAGCCTAAACCTTTGAATAATGTCGCTGATTGGCGTCCGATGTTTCCTGTACCAAGGACACCGACAGTAAGTGTTCTAAGTTCTCTTGAAATAATATTTTTGTTCCAAGTAAAATCGTGCTTCTCTACATTGTTAAGAATTTTTTTAATGTTTCTACTAATATATAAAACCGTTGTAACTACGTGTTCTGCAATTGCATTAGGAGAATAGCGTGGAACGTTTGTCATACTTATTCCTAATTCACGCATATATTTTATATCATGGATATCAAACCCAGCCATTCTGTTTGCTATTACTTTAACACCTTGTTCTTTAGCATAGTCATAAACTTCTTTAGCGAATGGTCTATTTTGGAACATGACGATACCTTGTTTGCCATCGATTAAATGTTTTGTTTCTAGTTGAAGCTCCCCTTCGTGCAAGTCAACTTCTACATCTGGATGTTCTTTTAACCAAGCATCAACAAATGGTCTTTCGTCTTCTCTTAAATTGAATAGTGCTAATTTCATAATGTAAACTCCTTTTAATTTTATATTCTAGATGAATATTAGATTAGAATGCTGTAACAAATAGATAATTAAGAACATCTAATATTCAGCTAGCACACAATTTACTCAAAAAGTGTAACACATTAAAACGCTTCCTTACAGCTTTTTATTTTAACAGAAAAAAATCTATGGTGTCAACATGGAGAAAAAAATATAATACAGAAAAATATATTTAACAAACAGAATACTCTATGAACACTTATATAAAGTAGACTGAATGAAAAATATCTAATGAAAACTTAATATTTTTTTAATTGTATATTGAGATGGATTATGCTAAATCATAAAGATAACTTAGAACTATATAAATATAATTTTATTTAATTAAAAATATAAGTATAGAAATTAAATGATTGTTAATACAGCTGTAAGTGTGTATTATAAAAATACTTTCGAGGTCTATTTAGAAAAAAATATCTAAATAGTTCTTGACTTAACTTGTTAAAGACGTATAATCTATTTAGAAGGATATCTAAATAGATTGATAATATAAAAAGGGGTGATATACATGGGATGAGTGAGACTTTGAAAGCTATATCTGATCCAATTAGAAGAAATATATTAGAATTGTTAAAAAGAAGAAAAAGAAAAAGTGCAGGAGATATTGCAGCAGAATTTCATTTGACAGGTGCGACAGTATCGTATCATTTATCTCAGTTAAAAAAAGCAGGATTAATTATGGAGAGTAAATATAAAAATTATATTTACTATGAACTTAACGCTTCTGTTTTTGAAGAAGTGCTAATGTGGATATATGAATTAGGAGGGCAAAAAAATGAAAAAAATAGATAAGAAGATGTTACTATTTGGAATTTTATTATGTTTATTGCCGATGTTGATAGGATTTTATTATTATGATTTACTGCCTGATAAAATAGCAATTCACTTTAATATGCAAGGCAATCCTGATAATTTTGTTTCCAAAACTTGGAGTATTGTAGGTCTTCCGCTAGTAATGGGAGCAGTATTTTTAGTGTTATCTATTACTTTAGATATTCAAGAGACAGGGAAGAAAGGTGCGTCTTTGGTAAAAAAATGATAATACCTATTATGAGTATTTTACTGCAAGGAGCATTAATCTATTACGCTCTTGATAATAATTTTTGATGTAGGGAAACTAACATTGTTTACTATAGGAATAATTTTTATGGTTTTAGGGAATTATTTACCTAAAAAAAGAATACTGGGGTAAATATAATTTTAATCTTTGTGGTTTAGAAAAAGGATTAGATGAACAAAAATTTATCCGCATATATTCAAGATTTATGGTTGCAAGTGGAGTTTTGATTTTCCTTAGTGCATTTTTTTGATAATCGACTTGGGATAAGTATAGTTATAATTTTTTTGCAATTCTATCAGCGATTTTACCATTTTATTTAGCTAAAAAAGTATAGAATTAAAAGATTAGGGAGAAATTTTTTTCATTTTTAGAAGGTAGTAATAAAAGAGGAGATACAAAAAATGCTCCACTGAAGATTGTGCTAAAAGAATAATTTTATATACTTTAAAAGATATAAAATATCAAGTTAACATAAAGTTTTAAGTAAATATTATGTAGTTTTGCTATATTAGGAATGTTGTATAAAAATAGGAAGGGGAACGGAATGTTACAATTAAAAAATATTATTAAAAAATATAAAACTGGCGGCAACGACGTTGAGGTACTAAAGTCGGTTAATATTAGCTTTCGTGAGAGTGAGTTTGTTTCAATCTTAGGTGCTAGCGGTAGTGGTAAGACTACGTTATTAAATATTATTGGGGGTTTGGATAAATATTCTTCTGGAGACATGCTTCTTCTGGGGCGTTCTACAAAAGAGTTTAAAGATCGTGATTGGGATAGTTATCGTAATGGGACTATCGGTTTTGTTTTTCAAAGTTATAATTTGATTTCTCATCTAAGTGTTCTTGAGAATGTTAAATTAGCATTATCGATATCAGGGGAATCGAATAAAGAAAATTACGCAAAGGCGAAAAAAGTGCTAGAAGATGTTGGATTGGGTGATCACATTAATAAAAAACCAAATCAACTTTCTGGTGGACAGATGCAAAGGGTAGCGATTGCGCGTGCTTTGGTGACGGAACCGAAAATTATTCTAGCTGATGAACCGACAGGAGCGCTTGATAGTAAAACAAGTGTTCAAATAATGGAACTTATTAAAGAAATAAGTAAAGAAAAATTAGTGATTATGGTTACACATAACCCAGAATTAGCTAAAACATATAGTGATAGAATCGTCCGTTTAAGAGATGGAGAAATTATTGAAGATACAAATCCATTTGTAGAGGAAACTTCTAATAGTGATTATAGTCTTAAAAAGACAGCGATGGCATTTAGTAGTGCGATAAAATCGAGTTTTAAAAACTTGCTTACGAAAAAATTCCGTACATTGATGACGATTATTGCAAGTAGTATAGGAATTATAAGTATAGGGTTAGTACTTGCTATTTCGTCAGGGATGGATAAATATATCCAAACTATGCAAAATGAAAACTTATCAAATATGCCAATTATGATTAACGCAAATCAGATTAATTTTGGTTTAAGTACAGAAGATGATAGTTCTGAACAAGATGCTAAAGGTAACGAGTTGGTTCCTAAATCACGTCGTGATGTTCATAGAAACTTATATACTGCTGATGCGCTAGGTACAGGAGAAACATTTATCAACTACATTCAAAATAATGCTAAAGATTACTATTCATCTATTGATTTCGTTAAAGGGTATCAAGTTATGGCTCTTAAGAAGAATTCTAAAGGTGATGTGAGTGCGGTAAAAGGCGATCAAAAATCTTTTGGAGGAGAGAGTATTTTTGGAGTGCTTCCAGAAGATAAAAATATGATTTTGAAACAATACGAAGTTGTGAAATCTTCTGAAAGTAACTTTGAGTATCCTAAAGGCAACGAATTAGTGTTATTCACAGCGTACAATAATGAAATAGACAAAGATACGCTAAGAGCATTAGGGTTTGATGAAAATAGTAAAGTTAAGTATGACGATATTTTTAGGAAAAAGAATTTAGTATAGTTGATAATAATAGCTACTATAAAAAAAGATAGCGGATAGATTTATTCCGGCAGAAACAGAGGATAAAATGTATGATGCAGGAACAAAAAGTAAAAAGTAGTTGCAATATTAAAAGCTAAAGATAATGTAACAAATCCGAATTTTACTTTAGGATATACACGTGAACTACAAAAAAACAATGCTAGATAAAGAAGTTAAGTCGGATATTGTAGTTGCTCAACAAGCAGACAAAAACTAAAAAATATCATAACAGGTGAAAAATGGATGCAGATACTGCAGAGCAGGTATTAGCTACACTAGGAGCAGATGTTGCACCAAGTTCAATTAATATTTATCCGAAAAACATTTGCCGATCGTGATAAAATTGCAGAAGTAATTAATGACTTTAATAAAAAAAGTTTCTGAGAAGTATGGAGCCAATAGCGCTGATTACCACAAATACAGTATTACTTACGCTGATATGGCAAAACAAATGACATCAATTATGTCTCAAATGATAAATACAATTTCATTAATTTTAACTGCGTTTGCGGGTATCTCACTAATCGTATCATCAATTATGATTGGTATTCTTACGTATGTATCTGTAGTTGAAAGAACAAAAGAGATTGGTATTTTACGAGCAATAGGGGCGCGCAAGAAAGATATTACTCGTATCTTTATTGCAGAGGCAGGGCTTATAGGATTTGCTTCGGGAGCGATAGGAGTTCTAGTTGCAATGGGGTTAGCGATACCTATTAGTAGCTCAATCGCAAATGCCCTTAAAATAGAGCGTTTCAGTGCGAATCTAGATGTAAAAGCAATAGTAGGATTAATCCTATTAAGTTTAGTATTAACGCTTATCGCAAGCATTATTCCATCAAGAATGGCTGCGAAAAAAGATCCAGTAGAGGCGCTAAGAACAGAGTAATAAGTGGTTTATATTCATTTAAAATGAAAAGTAACAGAAATTAGCCACAGATAAGAAAAAACACCTTAAAGGTTGAACTTAAAAATTCTAACTTTTAGGGTGTTTTTTGATGGGGATTAGACATAAATATAATGGCTAGATTTAGATGATAGACAAATTAAGAATATTGTTAAAATAGATTGACACATATTTATTAACCCCTGTATAATAAAAATATTATATTATAAATTAACCGATTTTTTTAACGGATTGGAGAGAGGAGGATTGGATGTCGATAGAATTAGGAGTTTTTTTATTATTTTTTTATTTTTTTGGCTATTTATATTTTTTTATTTGTTTTATATAAAGATAGACGAAATTTATTTTTGGGAATCAGTTTTCTAGCGACCATACTTTTTCTTGCTTTATATCTAATGTTTATTGTTGTTAAGTATGCTAATGATTATCCTATTGTCTACTATATAGGTGTGATAGGTTTAATGGGTATATTGTTTATTGTAACGATTTTACCTCTTGCTGTAGTGTTGATGTTCTTTTATAATTCGTTTATGATTGTTCGACGCGAAGGGTTAAGACTTAGAAATCTTTTGAGTCTTGGAACGATAATTTTACTTATAGGTTACGTTGTCTGGTGGCCTAGCATCGGACGATATACATACGAAAGTATGACTTTAAATGGAATTTACATCTATATTACTTTAGTAGTATTATATTTTATTTGTATTGGAGTATCATATTTAGCAGCAAGTACCTTAAATATTATAAACTTACTTCCAAGAAAACTTGATTATGTTGTTGTTCTTGGAGCAGGACTAATAGGAGAGCGTGTAACACCATTGCTTGCTAGTCGTATAAGAACGGGGATAAAGATTTATAGTAAATATCCAGGTAGTAAACTTATTATGTCCGGAGGGCAAGGTGCCGATGAAGTAGTATCTGAAGCATTTGCAATGAAAAATTATGCGCTTGAACAAGGGGTTTCTGAAGAAGATATAATTATGGAAGATAAGTCTACTAATACAGAAGAAAATATTAAATTTTCAAAAAGGCTTATGAAAGATGTTAACTCGCGCTTCGCCTTAGTCACTAATTATTATCATGTTTACCGAGCGTTAGTGCTTGCGAAAACTTTAGGTTTTAGATGTATTGGTTATGGAGCGCCAACAAAATTCTATTTTACTCTTAATGCGTTTATTCGTGAATTTATAGGGTATTTATATTTAAAAAGAAAAATACATGCTATAGTGATAGTTAGCTTAACGATATTATTTATATTAGCTATTGCTGTTGTTGAAATATATTATCGAGTTAATTTTGGTGGAGGACCAGCATTAAAAAAATTAAAGAAATATAAAATTCTGAAGCTAGAAATAGTTTTGGAATTTTTTTATGTTTATAGTATAATGAGATAAAGATTAGAAGCTAGTGCATAATGAGATAAGTGAGGATAAATATTTTGAAAGATCATAATTATTATATGGAGATGGCATTGGAAGAAGCACGGCGTGCCTATCAAAAAGGAGAAGTACCTGTAGGAGCGGTTTTAGTTATAGATGATGAGGTAGTAGCAAAGGCTCATAATACCCGAGAAGCTAGTCAACAAGCATTAAATCATGCGGAGATGTTGGTTATAAAAGAGGCGTGCGAGAAAATAGGTTTTTGGAGATTGGATAATAGTTATCTTTATACGACAGTAGAGCCCTGTGTCATGTGTAGCGGAGCGATTGTCCAAGCTCGAGTAGAAAATGTGATATACGGTGCAGCTGATGTTAAATATGGTTGTTGTGGCAGTTGTATTGATTTAGTTGCGAATAATAAATTTAACCATCAAGCACATATAATTTCAGGAGTATTAGAAGAAGAGTGCGCAGCACTTATGAAAGATTTCTTTAGGGAACTACGTGATAGGAAAAAAATAAATAATATTTTTTTCAGATGTATTTCTTAAAAAGATTATAATTATAAAATAATAAAAAAATAGTAATAAATAAATATAATAACGATAAATTTATTCTTAAATAAACTTATCGTTGTTTTTTTAATTTAAAGTCTATTAAAGTAAAGAAAATTAGTTAATAAAAAAATAAAAATATATTGTAAAACTAAAAAAACAAAAAAATTATATCTTTATTTTATATTTTTACTATCTTTATTTTAAGAAATTTGATACAATGAGAGTAGAAAGTAAAAGAGGAATTTTTGATGAAAAATAGAGAATGTTATAAAGAAGTTTAAAGACGGAGATATCTACCTTTGTCCGAAGTGTTTAAAAGCAATCTAAGATACAAAAATATAAGTTTAGTTTGTGAAAAATAATCATCAGTATGACTTTTTCCAAAAAGGGTTATATTCATCTTATAAATAATTACAAAAGCAACAAAAATATAGTATGGAGTTATTTGAAGCAAGAAGTGTAATTTTTAAAAGAGATTTTTTTATAAAGAGGTTCTAACAGAACTTGAAAAATCTTGTAGAAAAAAATATTCTAAGGATGTTTTTAATAGATGCTGGATGCGGTGAAGGATATTATATTAGGCAACTAAAAGAGATATTTCCTGAGAAATATTTTTTTCGGACTTGATAATAGCAAGGCGGCGATAGAGCTTGCGGTAAAAAGAGGATAAATTAAATCCGTATATGTTAGCGAATATTGAACCACTACCTTTTCAAGATAATAGCGTGTCGTGTATTTTTAAATATTCTTACACCTGCTAACTATAATGAGTTTTTTTAGAGTATTAGGAGAAGAAGGGTATTTAATCAAAAATAATACCTAATACGGATTATTTAAGAGAAATTCGAGAGTTAATGGGTGTAAGGAATATAAAAAAATACTGAAACGGTAAATCTTATTAAAGAAAAACTGCAACATAATAGAGCGTGTTAGGGTAAATAAAACGTATGAACTGGATGAGTATTTATGGAGAATTTTTAAAGATGACACCATTAACATTTTCTAAAGATGTATCAAAAGAAGATATAAAAATTAAAGAAAATAACTATAGATTTAGAGATTTTTAGTTTGTAAAAAAATATAATGAACATTTTTATTAACAAAGGGGGAATTTTTTTATGAATACTAAAGATTATGATCGAGTTGTTGAAGTAAAAAAATATGTAAAAAAATCATGGCCTACGAATTGTCTTGATTTTGCGTTAAGAGAAGGGGATATGTATCTTATGAGAGAGGCTAGTATTCGTCAGACGAATTATTACCTTTGCGAAAAAGATGGGAAAAACGTATCTAATAGATAGTGATAAACACAAGGATGAAATAGATTGGGTAAAATCTAGCTAAGTTCGTCGAAGTAGAAATAGATGATTCTGTGTACAGAAGATATAGAGTATTGAAGTAAATTGACAATTAAATAATTTCTGATGTAAAAGCGTGTAATGGCTCTAGAAGAAATAGTCTAGAGATTTAAAGGAGAAAAATCATGTACGTAGCATACGATAGTAAAGATGAAGTTTGGAACGCCTTAGATGATAAGATAGAAAAAGAAAAAGAGTATCATTGCCCAATCTGTGGAGGAAAGGTTATTTTTAAACAAGGTAAAAAAATTCAGTCTCATTTTGCTCATGCTAAAAATTGCTCATGCCAATATGAAACCTATAAAAAAGAGAGTAAGGAGCATTTAGAGACGAAAAGAGATCTTTACGAGCATTTTATGAAAAAATATCGCAATGTAGAAGTGGAGCATATTTTTAAAGTAGGTGAAAATACTATCCAAATAGCAGATGTGTTTATAAAAGATAAGAATATTGCTTTTGAATATCAGCGCTCCGTAATACCTTATGAAGTGATAAAAGAACGTACAAAAGGTTATGAAAAAGCAGGATTGCGTCTGATTTGGTTGATAGATACAAATAAGTTTGTAAAAACACTTAAAACATATGACGGTATCAGTTATATACGCTATGCACCGTTTGTGGATACTTTTCTAAATTATTATCAAGGGAAGATATTTTTCTACGGTTGGGATAATCTCAATAAAAAGTTTGAATTCTATCAAATTTGGGCGCATAATCTTAAAAAAAGAAATGCTATTTGTATAAAGACCAGCTTTGATATTGATGAATTTGATATACCTTTAGATTTAAAGTTACTTGATAAAGATTTGACATCTAAATTGTATCCCTGAAGATATTGAAAAATTACGTATATGAACAGATTAAATACGATAAAACTGTAAAAAAATAAAAATTCTAAGTATGTTTTATAATCAGCATATAGAGTTAAATAATATTCCGAATGTTATAGGGATAAATATGCTTGAACAAATACTTATAAAAAAACACCGCTTATCTATTGGCAAGGGATGATGTATAAAATTTTTAAAGAGGGAAAAACTTATCCTGAACTTATACGCATAATGAGTAATATTATAGAGTTTAAAGATAATATTTATATAAACAATATTCAACAGGGAGAGATTTTCTTGAAAGTATTTAAACAATACTATAAAGAATTAGTAGAGAAAGCGAATTAAGGGGAATATATTATGGAAGAGTCTTGTGAGAAACTATCAGATATAGAAAAAAAGATACTATTGTCGTTATTAGCGATAGAAAAAAAGTTACTACTTTGAAAAATACATAAAATACTTAAAGACTTAGGATGTATAGAAAAATTCTCGGAGTTGTCCTTAGAGGGGTTTAGGGTCTATTTTGGAGATAATGCAGAAGAAGTCTATGAGAAATTTAGTAATAATATGAAATTTGACTTTGTTAGTTACTTTGATTTCTATAATGTGAAATGTATCTTTTGTGATGATGTTTATTATCCACAAGATTTTTTTCAGACTATATGACTATCCGTTTGTTATTTTTATAGAGGAAACAAAGATTTATTATTATTTAAAAAGAAAAATGTCAATTGTAGGCAGTAGGAATAATACTCGTATTCAGATACTGTGTTAAAAGTTATTGTGCCACATTTGATAGACAATAATTTTGTTATAGTTAGTGGCTTGGCATCTGGAGTTGATAGTTTAGCTCATCAAGCAGCTATAGAAAGCAAGGGAAATACAATAGGAGTAATAGCTCAAGGACATAATATTGTTTATCCTGAACAAAGTAGAGAGTTATACAGGCAATTAGAGGCTAATCATCTTATAATATCGGAGTATTTTCCAACTTCTCCGATAAGGAAATACAAATTTTTGGAAAGAAATAGGCTTGTAGCAGGGCTTTCAAAAGCACTTTTGGTAACAGAAGCGGCACAAAGAAGTGGTACACAACGAACGATAGATTTTGCTTTAGACTTAGGAAATTCTGTATTTTGTTTACCGGGAAGATTTGGTGATAAGATGAGTTGGTCGATGAATGAATATATAAAAGAGGGGGCGATACTAGTTAATAAATTAGAGGATTTTGGTAGTGAGTTAGGATTTTAGTAAAAATATTTGAGAGGATGATTCAAATGACAGATATTTTATTTATTAATCCACTAGGTTGGGATAATATTATCTCAAGGAGAGTCACAGAGCAAATTCCAAACAAAAACCTTTGATTTTATTGAATTTACAGAAGAGAGTTTTAAATCTATATCAAAAAGAAATTGAACAGGTTCTATTGAATAAAATGACAAGAGTAAAAAGAGGGGGCTATATAGTAGCGGCTTCTTATGGTACGGTTGTTTTGCTTAATGGGTTGGAAATTTTTAGTGAATACCTTGATGGGGTTAATCTTATTGTCATCGAGGGGCTAGAACCTATACCTCCGAAACCAGTTTTTAAAAACATATTTTTGAACCAGAGATAAAGTTTACTAGTAAAGAAGAATATTTATCAAAAGACACTTAGTGAAAAAAAGAAATGCAAGACGGTTTTTTTGGTTGAGCTGCTTTTAAGGAAGCTCAAAAAGAAGGTAGTGAATATGTTATGAAACCAGGGATAAAAAAATAGAGTATGATTATTTATCTTTATACGCTGGAATAAATAATTTGGAGTTGCTAAAAAAATGTAGATTGATTTTCCGTAAAAATTACTATATTTTCATATTTCAAATTAGTAGCTGCAAATTATATACAAATAGAGGAGGATGATCACCTGTTAATGGTGACAAAAACCGCAGATGATTTTAAGGATTTTATTAGGGAATTAGAAAAATTATGTTAAAGAAAGTAGATAGAAAGATTTTTTTCCGAGAAGAGTTATTAAAAGAAAGGAATATATACTTCTTGAGAAATATAGGAAATATAGTAAAAGGTAGTTAATTAATAAGATTAGCTACTTTTTTTACTATATGAAGTTTCTGAATAATGTAGTTAGGAGGGGGCTATGAAAAAGATATTGTTATATATATTGAGTATAGTAAGTTTGTGTGGAGTTATTTTTCTTGGTATTTATTATTTAACGTTAGGAGATAAAGAGGGGGGGAGTTCTAGAAAGTAAAAAGAAAAATCCAAATGTGAAAACTGCTCGTGTGGTAGCTAATGGCGATATTCTTTGTCATGATGCACTTTATTATACTGCGAAAAAGGGTGATGGGAGTTATGATTTTAATCAATTTTTTGAGTACGTTAAACCATGGATAGAGGAAGCTGATTTAGCGATAGGAGATTTTGAGGGAACTATTAGCGATAAGCATCCGCTAGCTGGATATCCTTTGTTTAATGCTCCTATCGAAATAGCAGATACAATAAAAGATTTAGGGTATGATGTTGTCGATTTAGCTCATAATCATATATTAGATTCAGGGTTATATGGTGTGAAATATACAGCAAAAACCTTTAAAGACAGGGGGTTAGATGTTGTAGGTGTTCACGTTGATAAAAAGCGTTCAGAAGATAGAGTGCTGATAAAAGAAGTTAATGGTATTAAAATAGCGATTTTGGCGTATTCTTATGGATATAATGGCATGGAGGTAAATCTGACGAGGGAAGAACGAAATAATTATTTGGCAGACCTTGATGAAGAAAAAATGAAAGAAGAGATACAACGAGCTGAAAAAGAAGCGGATGTCACTATAGTAATGCCTCAGGTGGGGGTTGAGTATGAATTGCAGCCTACAGAAGAACAAAAAGTTCTTTATTGTAAGATGATAGATTGGGGAGCGGATGTAATTTTTGGAGGGCATCCCCATGTTGTTGAACCTGCAGAAGTTCTTGAAAAAGATGGGGATAAAAAATTTATAATTTATTCTATGGGGAATTTTATTTCTAATCAACGTATGGAGAGAATGGATAATAAATGGCCGGAGCGAGGTTTGTTAATGGATGTTACATTTGAAAAAGTCTAATGATAAAACGATAATAAAAACTGTAAAAGCTCATCCAACGTTAGTTTATTCAAAAACTTAATGGTAGATGTATAAATGGTATAGCTTTTATATGATTATAAAGTTATGATATTAGAAGATTTTTATTGACGATGGAAAGCATCGTGATAAGTTGGATGAAAAGATGAAGAAAAAAAGTAGATATTGCTTATAAAGAGATGATGGAGCACGTGAATTTGAAGTGGTAAAACTCTTTATTGAAAGTCTTTTGTTTGATAATAGTTCTCAAATATAGTAAAATTATCTACCTAATGACTTATAGAAGGAGAAGATTTGATGACAGAGTTTTTTTGATGTAATTAGAAATAGAAGATCGGTAAAATACTTTGATAGTAGCGTAAAAATAGAGCGTGAAGAAATTTTAGAAATGTTAGATGAGGCTAATATCTCTCCATCATCGTGCAATTTTCAACCATGGAGATATATTGTAGTTGATACGCCTGAAGGAAAAGAAAAGCTAGCTAATGCAAACTATAATTTAACACAAAATGAAACCTCAGCAGCGATGATTATAATCTTAGGTGATTTAAACTATTTTGATAAATTTGATACTATATATAATGAAGAAGTGAAACAAGGTCATATGACTGAGGAAATAAAAGATTCGTTTAAACAAGGTATGGGGAAAATGGTTGAAAGTTTACCGCAAGACGTAAAAAGAGAATTAGTTTACTTTGATTGTGGAATTTGGACAATGCAATTTTCTAATATCGCCCACGCTAAAGGATATGATACTAATATTATTGGTGGATTTAAAAGGGATAAAGTTTCAGAATTATTTGATTTAAATGAAAATCTAGTACCGGTAATGTTAATTGCTCTAGGTAAAAAAGAAAGAGATGGACGCCCGTCTACGCGTATGAGCGCTAAAGATTTAGTGAGATTTGAATAATATAAAGAGTTGCTTAATAATGCTGTATTGGTAAGAAGATTGTACTTCTGTACAGATTAATGTTAAGCAACTTTTTACTATATTACCGGCATATTATTTTGAAAAAAATGAATTAACATTATAAAAATATATAGTATACGATTGGAAGGAGAATTATATTGAAAAAACTAGAAGCGGTAATTTTTGATTTTGATGGGACAATAGTAGATACAGAAAAAGTCTACTTTGAGAATATGCGTGATTTAACGAGTGAGATGCTAGGGAAAACTCTTGATAAAATGGATTATATCGAAAATGTTTCGGGGACTAATGAAGAAACAAGTAGAAGATATTATAATAAACGATTTGGCATGTCAAACGATGATTATGATAAGTTTGAAGAGGAGATCACTAGACGTATTATTAAAAATTATCATAATGCACCTGTTTTGCCAGGGATAGCTGAAGTCATGGAATATTTACATGAGATAGGTGTTAAAATGGCGGTAGCATCTAATGGTAAGGAAGAACACATAAGAACAGGGTTGCAAAAAAAGGGATTTGAAAAATATATTGAGGCGATTGCTACAAGAGAAGAAGTAGAGAATCCAAAGCCAGCGTCAGATGTGTATTTATTAGCTGCTAGAAAATTAGGTGTAAAAATAGAAAACTCAATAGCTATTGAAGATTCTAAACCAGGTGCATTAGGAGCAAGTAGATCTGGAGCTACATTAATTTTACAGACCAATGAGATTACAAAGTATATGGACTTTAGTGAAGTTCAATATGCGTATAAAGATGTTGATTTATTAGAAACTATAAAAAATGTAGTAGAAGATAAGTAATATAGAAGAAAATTATAAAAAGATGCGACGGAGGTATTTTTAATGTATATATCGAATCTAAAAATTAAAGAAGGGTTTACTGCTGATGCTACGACTCCCCTTGGTGGGAAGTATTCTATGAGAATAGAAGAAGAGTTTGATGGGCCAATGGAAATTTTCACTGTTGCTTACAACGGTTGTATAAGCATGTGTGTTAAAGGATATTTTGTCAGAGCCTATGGTCTAACGGACTTGTCGGTGGAGACGCAATTAAAGGTAGACTACGATAATAAAAATAATTATAGCTGATGTTTATGTGGATAGAACAGAAGAAGAATTAAGTTTAAAAAGATAGAGAAGGTGTATTGGAAAATATTAAATTAAGATGTAAAGTTTCTCATCTTTTATCTAGCGAACTAAAAATTCAATATAATATATTACCTTTTAAAAAAATAGATTTTTTTAGAAAAAACTTAGAGTGGAAATTCTAGGTTTTTTTATTATATCTATGAAAAAAAGTTTGTTATGCTTTGTGTGAGAATTTTAAAAATAAAAAGCTATAATAGATTTTTCTTCTATATTAATGTAATATTTCTGAGGTGAAAAAAATTTTAAGAGGAAAAAGCTCTAAAAAAATAGAAAAACACATTCATTAATTTTTTAATTTTTTTCGTCAAAAACTCTTGCAATATCTAGAATAACAATGTATAATAATGAATGTTGGTCTGTAAAAGACTTGCGTTGAAGCGAAAGGTTACTGACACGCCCGGCCGCTTTGCCATGGCATGGCGTGCTGGAGAACTTTCGTGGAGAAGTTGCTACTAGATAGCAGCGAATAAATGTATAGGAGGAGAAATGATGGCAAAACAAAAAATTCGTATTCGTCTAAAAGGATATGATCACAGATTAGTGGATCAAAGTGCAGAGAAAATTGTTGAAACTGCAAAACGTTCTGGAGCAAAAGTTTCTGGGCCAATCCCATTACCAACAGAAAAAGCAGTATACACAATTTTACGTTCAGTTCACATTTACAAAGATAGCCGTGAACAATTCGAACAACGTACACATAAACGCCTAATCGATATTATTGAACCAACACAAAAAACAGTTGACGCTTTAATCAGCTTAAACTTACCATCAGGTGTTGACATCGAATTAAAATTATAATTATAGGAGGTGACTTTCGATGACCAAAGGTATCTTAGGAAGAAAAAGTAGGTATGACTCAAATCTTCGCTGAAAATGGAGAATTAATTCCAGTAACAGTAGTTGAAGCGAAAGGTAACGTCGTATTACAAAAAGAAAAACAGAAGAAGTTGAAGGATACAACGCAATCCAATTAGGATTTGATGATAAACGTCCTTACGATAAAGAACGTAAAGATCGTTTAGTAAAAGTTGCGAACAAACCTGAACAAGGTCACGCAGATAAAGCTAACACTGCTCCAAAAACGTTTTCGTACGCGAAATCAGAGATGCAGATGTAGCTAGTTATGAAGTAGGTCAAGAAGTCCAAGTTGATATTTTTGCAGCAGGGGACTTAGTTGACGTAACAGGAGTAAGTAAAGGTAAAAGGATTCCAAGGGGCGATTAAACGTCATGGACAAAGTCGTGGACCAATGGCTCACGGTTCTCGTTACCACCGCCGTCCTGGGTCAATGGGACCTGTAGCACCTAACCGTGTATTCAAAGGTAAAAGCATTACCAGGTCAAATGGGTGGAGTTACAGTTACTACTCAAAACTTAGAAATCGTAAGCGTAGACGTAGAAAACGGACTAATCCTAGTTAAAGGATGTATTCCAGGATCTAAGAAAAGCTTCGTAAAAATCCAATCAGCAGTTAAATCTGGTAAATAATCGGAAAATATACGGAAGGAGGAAATTAGATAATGCCACAATTAGATTTATTTAAACAAGACGGTACTAAAGTTGGTGCAGTTGAAGCTAATGATGCAGTATTCGGGATTGAACCAAATCAACACGTTTTATTCCAAGCTGTAACTTTACAAAGAGCATCACTTCGTCAAGGTACACACAAAACAAAAGGACGTTCTGAAGTTTCAGGTGGTGGTCGCAAACCATGGCGTCAAAAAGGAACAGGTCGTGCTCGTCAAGGATCTATCCGTTCACCACAATGGCGTGGAGGTGGAATTGTATTCGGACCTACACCACGTAGCTATAGCTTCAAAATGCCACGTAAAATGCGTCGTTTAGCATTACGTTCTGCTTTATCTTCTAAAGTAGCAGCTAACGAAGTATTTGCATTAGAAACATTAACATTTGATTCAATCAAAAACTAAAAAAACTTTAAAGAAAATGTTATCAAACCTTAGCCTAGAGAAAAAAGTATTATTCGTAGTTACTGAACTAGAAGAAAATACTGTTTTATCAGGAAGAAATATTCCAGGAGTTGAATTCGTAGAAACTACTGGACTTAACGTATTAGACATCTTAGGAAGCAACAAAGTTGTATTCACTAAGGATGCATTAGAAAAAGTTGGGGAGGTATTAGCATAATGGAAGCACGCGATATTATCAAACGCCCAGTATTAACTGAAAAAAAGTTATTTATTAATGCAAGAAAAATAAATACACTTTCCTAGTAGACACACGCGCTCACAAAAACTCAAATTAAACAAGCTATCGAAGAAATCTTCGGAGTTAAAGTTGAGAAAGTAAACGTAATGAACTACAAAACCAAAAATTCCGTCGTGTTGGAAGATACGGTGGATACACTAACAAACGTAGAAAAAGCTATCGTTAAGTTAGCAGCAGGACAAACAATCGAAGGATTATTCGCATAGGATAATCGTTAAAACCACTAAGGAGGAAAAATGACAAATGGCAATTAAAGTATACAAAGCTATTACTAATGGTCGTCGTAACATGACTTCATTAGACTTTGCAGAAATTACAACTAACAAACCAGAAAAGTCATTATTAGCGCCGCTACCGAAAAAAGCGGGAAGAAATAACCAAGGTAAAATTACTGTTCGTCACCACGGTGGAGGACACAAAAAACAATACCGTATTATTGACTTCAAGAGAAATAAAGACAATGTACCAGCGAAAGTTGCTACAATCGAGTATGATCCAAACCGTTCAGCAAACATCGCTCTATTACACTATGTAGATGGAGAAAAAAGATACATCATTGCTCCTAAAGAATTACAAGTAGGACAAATCTTAGTATCAGGTGAAGGTGCTGATATCAAAGTTGGTAATGCATTACCATTAGCAAACATCCCAGTAGGGACATTAATCCATAACATCGAACTTAAACCTGGAAAAGGTGGACAATTAGTACGTTCAGCTGGAGCAAGTGCTCAAGTACTTGGTAAAGAAGGTAAATACGTACTTGTACGTCTTAAATCAGGAGAAGTAAGAATGATCTTAGCAACTTGCCGTGCAACAATCGGAGAAGTTGGTAACGAACAACACGGATTAGTTAATATCGGTAAAGCTGGTAGAACTCGTTGGTTAGGTAAAAGACCTACTGTACGTGGATCTGTAATGAACCCGAACGATCACCCACACGGTGGTGGTGAAGGACGTACTTCAATCGGACGTAAATCACCAATGTCACCATGGGGTAAACCTACACTTGGTAAGAAAACTCGTTCTAAAAAAGCTCGTTCAAACAAATTCATCGTACGTGCTAGAAACAAATAATAAAACGAAACAAAGGTCGGCTGGTGAGGAGCAAGTGCTCTTTACCACAACCTTAAGTATGCAAAGTATCGGAAAGGAGATAACACAATGGCTCGTAGTTTAAAAAAAGGACCATTCGCTGATCACCACTTATTAGCAAAAGTTGAAAAAATGAGCGAACAAGAGAAAAAACAAGTAATCAAAACTTGGTCTCGTCGTTCAACAATCTTCCCAACATTCATAGGACTTACTTTTGCAGTATATGACGGAAGAAAACATGTACCTGTATATGTGACTGAAGATATGGTAGGACACAAATTAGGTGAATTCGCACCAACAAGAACTTACAAAGGTCACGCAGCAGACGACAGAAAAACAAGAAGATAATAATTTAGAAATAAAAATCAAGGAGGCACATTCATGGAGTCAAAAGCAATCGCTAAGACAGTCCGCATTGCTCCTCGTAAAGTAAGACTAGTATTAGACTTAGTACGTGGGAAAAAAGTGGGCGAAGCATTAGGAATTTTAGAATTCACAACTAAATCAGCTTCTTTACCAGTAGCTAAAGTAATTAAATCAGCTGCTGCTAACGCTGAACATAACTATGGAATGAATGTAGAAGACTTAGTAGTATCACAAGCATTTGCAAATGAAGGACCAACTCTTAAAAGATTCCGTCCAAGAGCAAAAGGTGCTGCAAGTTCAATTAACAAAAGAACAAGTCACATCACTATCGTTTTAAGTGACAACAAATAATAAAAATTAAGAATTATAAGCTAAACTAATTAAAGGAGGCTACAAACTGTGGGTCAAAAAGTACATCCAATAGGCTTACGTGTTGGAGTTATTCGTGATTGGGATTCAAAATGGTATGCTGAAAAAGATTTCGCAACTAACCTACACGAAGATTTCAAAAATCCGTGAGTTCATCAGTAAACAATTAAAAGATGCTTCAGTTTCTAAAGTTGAAATTGAAAGATTTGATAAGAAAGTAAATATTTCAGTACACACTGGTAAACCAGGTATGGTAATCGGTAAAGGTGGATCTGAAATCGATAAATTAAGATTAGAATTAAAACAAATTAACTGGAAAAAAAGAGTACACATTAATGTAGTTGAAATCAAAAAAAGTTGATATCGACGCTAAATTAGTAGCTGAAAAACATTGCTCGTCAATTAGAAGCTCGTGTATCATTCCGTCGTGCTCAAAAACAAGCTATCCAAAGAGCTATGAGAGCAGGAGCTAAAGGAATCAAAACTCAAGTATCAGGTCGTCTAGGTGGAGCAGATATCGCTCGTGCAGAACACTACTCAGAAGGTTCAGTGCCCTCACACACATTAAGAGCAGACATCGACTACGCTCACGAAGAAGCAGATACAACTTATGGTAAACTTGGAGTTAAAGTTTGGATTAACCGTGGTGAAGTATTACCAACTAAGAAATCTGAAAAAAAGGAGGTAACTAATTTATGTTAATGCCTAAACGTGTTAAATATCGTCGTCAACACAGACAATCAACAAAAAGGTAAATCTAAAGGCGGAAATGTAGTAGATTTCGGTGAATATGGTTTACAAGCTACTACTGCAGCAAGAGTTACTCTGCCAAATCGAAGCTGCGCGTATAGCGATGACTCGTTATATGAAACGTGGTGGTAAAGTTTGGATCAAGATCTTCCCTCACATGCCTTACACTAAAAAAACCATTAGAAGTTCGTATGGGATCTGGTAAAGGTGCAGTTGAAGGATGGGTTGCAATCGTTAAAACCAGGTAGAGTGATGTTCGAAGTTGCTGGAGTAAGTGAAGAAGTTGCACGTGAAGCTCTAAGACTTGCATCTCACAAGTTACCTGTTAAATGTAAATTTGTAAAACGTGAAGAAACAGGTGGTGAAGCATAATGAAAAACAAAATGAATTCAAATCAATGATTAGAGAATTAACTTCACAAGAGTTAGAAACAAAAATCAAAGAATTAAAAGAAGAGCTTTTTCAACTTACGCTTCCAATTGGCAACTGGTCAATTAGAAAAATACAGCTCGTATTAGTCAAGTTAGAAAAATCAATCGCTCGTATGAAAACTGTTATTCGCGAAAGAGAATTAGCGAATAAATAATATAGGAGGCAAACATGACTGAGAGAAATGATAGAAAAAGTTTACGTTGGAAAAAGTAGTTCTAGATAAAAATGGATAAAAACTATCACAGTTTTAGTTGAAACTTACAAAAAAACACCCTCTATACGGTAAACGTGTAAAAATATTCTAAAAAAATTCAAAGCACATGATGAAAAACAATGTTGCTAAATTAAATGATATCGTTAAAAATAATGGAAACTCGTCCATTATCTGCAACTAAAAAAACTTCCGTTTAGTAGAAGTAGTAGAAGAAGCAGTTATAATCTAAGAAAACTAGGATAAACCCTAAGAAGGAGGCAAAAAGCGCATGATTCAACAAGAAACACGCTTAAAAGTGGCTGATAACTCAGGAGCAAAAGAAGTTTTAACAATTAAAGTTCTAGGTGGTTCAGGACGTAAAGTTGCTAACATTGGTGACGTAATTGTATGTTCTGTTAAGAAAGCAACACCAGGTGGAGTTGTTAAAAAAGGTGAAGTAGTTAAAGCCGTAATCGTTCGTACAAAAACAGGAGCTCGTCGTAACGACGGTTCATATATTAAATTTGATGAAAATGCTTGTGTAATTATCCGTGATGATAAGAGCCCACGTGGTACACGTATTTTCGGACCAGTTGCTCGTGAATTAAGAGACGGTAACTACATGAAAATCGTATCACTAGCTCCAGAAGTATTATAATAAAAAAAGTACAGTAAAGAAGGAGGTTAACAAGAAATGTTCATTAAAAAAGGTGATAAAGTTGTAGTAATTACTGGTAAAGACAAAGGTAAAGTTGGAACAGTAATCGAAGCACAACCCTAAAAAAAGATCGTGTTGTTGTAGAAGGTGTTAACATCATTAAAAAACACGTTAAAAATTCTCAAGATGCACCTCAAGGTGGAATCGTTGAAAAAGAAGCAGCAATTCACGTATCAAACGTAATGTTACAAGATCCTGAAACTGGAAAAAGCAACAAGAGTACGTTTCGAAGAAAAAAAGATGGTAAGAAAGTACGTATCGCTGTAAAATCAGGAAAAGAAATATAATAATAGTTGAAGAAAGGAGGCACTATTTTAGATGGCTCGTTTAGAAGATAAATTTAAATCTGAGATAACAAAAGAATTAATGACAAAATTTGAGTACAGCAGTGTAATGCAAGTACCAAAAATTGAAAAAATCGTAATTAACATGGGTGTAGGTGACGCAGTTCAAAAACTCTAAAGCCCTAGACAACGCAGTAGCTGAATTAGCTTTAATTTCTGGTCAAAAACCATTAGTAACAAGAGCTAAAAAATCAATCGCTACTTACAGACTTCGTGAAGGTATGCCTATCGGTGCAAAAGTTACTTTACGTGGAGAAAGAATGTATGAATTCTTCGACAAATTAGTAACAGTAGCACTTCCACGTGTACGTGACTTCCACGGTGTTTCTAAAAAAGCATTCGATGGTCGTGGTAACTACACATTAGGTGTTAAAGAACAATTAATTTTCCCTGAAATTGATTATGATAAAGTAAGTAAAGTACGTGGTATGGACATCGTAATAGTAACTACAGCTAACACAGATGAGGAAGCTCGTGAGTTATTAGCACAATGTGGAATGCCATTCGCAAAATAAGAAAGGTGAGGTAACTAACACATGGCTAAAAAAGCAATGGTAGAGCGTGAATTAAAAACGCCAAAAAAATTAGTTGATAAATATGCAGCTAAAAGAGCGGAATTAAAAGCTAAAGGTGATTACATCGGACTTAGCAAACTTCCTAAAAACTCAGCTCCAGCTCGTTTACACAATCGTTGTAGCATAACTGGACGTCCTCACGGATACATTGGGAAATTTGGTATCAGCCGTATTAAATTCCGTGAATTAGCTTATAAAGGACAAATTCCTGGAGTTAAAAAAGCAAGTTGGTAATATATTAGTAGAAGAAAGGAGGATTTATCCTAATGACAATGACAGATCCTATCGCAGATATGCTAACACGTATTCGTAATGCTAACATGGTTAAGCACGAATCATTAGAACTACCTGCGTCAAATATTAAAAAGCAAATTGCAGAAATATTAAAACAAGAAGGTTTTATCAGCGATGTAGAATACATTGAAGATAACAAACAAGGAAAAATTAAAACTTACTCTTAAATACTCAAAAAGGTGAAAAGAGTTATTAAAGGAATTAAAAAGAATTTCTAAAACCTGGATTACGTGTTTATGCTAAAAGCAGATGAACTGCCAAGAGTATTAAACGGTCTAGGAATAGCAATCGTGTCAACTTCAAACGGAGTTGTAACAGATAAAGTTGCTCGTAAAAACAATACAGGTGGAGAAGTATTAGCTTACATCTGGTAATATTATAAGGAGGTGCCAATTAAATGTCACGTATAGGTAATAAAGTTATTACAATACCTGCAGGTGTTGAAGTTAACTTAGATGATAACTTCGCAACAGTAAAAGGACCTAAAGGTGAATTAAAACAACAATTTGATAAAGACATGACTTTCAACGTTGAAGGTAACGAAATCACAGTAGTACGTCCATCAGACTCTAAACGTCACCGTACAGTACATGGAACAACTCGTGCTATCTTAGCAAACATGATTGAAGGTGTTTCAGCTGGATTCAAAAAAGAACTTGAATTAATCGGGGTTGGATACCGTGCTCAAATGCAAGGTAAAAAATTAGTACTAAGTGTTGGATATTCTCACCCAGTTGAATTTGAAGAAATCGAAGGAATTAAATTAGGTGTTGAAGGAAACACTAAAGTTAGTATCGAAGGTATTAACAAAGAAGTAGTAGGACAATATGCAGCGAAAGTTCGTGCAGTACGTCCTCCAGAGCCTTATAAAGGTAAAAGGTATTCGCTATGTTGGTGAATATGTACGCCGTAAAGAAGGAAAAAAACTGGTAAATAATAGATAACAGAAAGGAGTGTTTCAAATATGATTACGAAACTTGATAAAAATAAAGTTCGTAAAAAAAGACACGCAAGAGTACGTGTTAAAGTTCAAGGGACTCCAGAAGTTCCACGTTTAAACGTATACCGTTCAAACACAAACATTTACGCACAAATTATTGATGACACTAAAGGTGTTACATTAGCACAAGCTTCTTCATTAAAACTTGAAAATGTTTCTAAATCAAGTGTAGAAGCAGCTAAAGAAGTTGGTAAATTAATCGCAGAAGTAGCTAAAGAAAAAGGAATTGAGAAAGTTGTTTTCGACCGTGGAGGATACTTATATCACGGACGTGTTAAAGCATTAGCTGAAGCAGCACGTGAAAACGGACTTGTATTCTAATAAAGGAGGGAAATAAGTAGATGCGTCAAGAAGAAATCAAAAAAGAATTTGAAGAACGCGTAGTTGCCATTCGTCGTGTAGCTAAAGTTGTTAAAGGTGGACGTCGTTTCCGTTTCTCTGCTTTAGTAGTAGTAGGTGACAAAAATGGTCGCGTAGGAGTTGGTACTGGTAAAGCTCAAGAGGTACCAGATGCAATCAAAAAAGCAGTAGAAGCTGCAAAACACAACTTAATTACTGTACCAGTAGTTAATGGAACAATACCTCACGAAATCATCGGACAATTCGGAGCAGGTTCAGTATTAATTAAACCAGCTGCACCTGGTACAGGGGTTATCGCTGGTGGACCAGTTCGTGCCGTATTAGAATTAGCAGGTATTTCAAATATCTTATCAAAATCTCTAGGTTCAAACACACCAGTAAACATGGTTCGTGCTACACTTGAAGGATTAACAAGATTACAAACAGTTGAACACGTAGCAGCTTTACGTGGTAAATCTGTAGAAGAATTATTAGGATAAGAGGAGGGAAAAGAACATGACATTAAAAGTAACCCTAACTCGTAGTACTATTGGTCGTCCAAAGAATCAAAGAAAAGTTGTTGAAGCTCTTGGTCTTAAAAAAATGAACCAAACAGTAGAACACAAAGATAACGCTGCGATTCGTGGAATGATTAATAAAGTTTCACACTTAGTAACAGTAGAAGAAAAATAATTATTAATACAAGGAGGTGCTAGTCTAAATGAAATTACATGAATTACAACCAGTTGAAGGTTCTCGTAAAGAACGTAACAGAGTAGGTCGTGGGATTGGATCAGGAAATGGTAAAACTTCAGGACGTGGTCAAAAAGGACAAAAAGCACGTAGTGGTGGTGGAGTTCGCCCAGGATTTGAAGGTGGACAAAACCCATTATTCAGACGTATTCCAAAACGTGGATTTAACAACGTAAACAGAAAAGAATTTGCAGTTGTAAATCTTACGGATTTAAACAAATTCGAAGATGGTACAGTAGTATCACCTGCTCTATTAGTAGAAACAAAAGTTATTAAAAAAGAACTTTCAGGTGTTAAAGTATTAGCTAACGGTAAATTAGAGAAAAAATTAACTGTTCAAGCTCATAAATTCTCATCTTCAGCAAAAGAAGCTATTGAAGCCGCTGGAGGAGTTTGCGAGGTGCTATAATGTTTAGTGCAACGCTTAATCTATTTCGAGTAAAAGAAACTCGTAACAAAAATATTATTTACCTTATTTGGAATATTCTTATTCCGTGTAGGTTCATATTTACCGATACCAGGGGTAGATGCAGATGTGCTAAAAGCACAAGATTCAGCTGGTTTATTCGGAATATTTAATACATTTGCAGGAGGAGCGTTACAACAGTTTTCTGTATTCGCTATGGGTATTATGCCATACATTACAGCTTCTATCGTAATTCAACTTATGCAAATGGATGTTATTCCTACATTAACTGAGTGGTCAAAACAAGGTGAAGTAGGACAAAAGAAAACACAAAAACTAACAAGAGTATTAGCAATCATATTAGCATTTATTCAATCACTAGTTATGTCTTATGGATTTAATAATGCTTATAAAGGATTGATTAAAGATACTTCAGTTCTTGGATTTATAACAGTAGCCATTGTATTAACAGCAGGAACTGCGTTACTACTTTGGTTAGGAGATCAAATTTCACAATATGGTGTAGGTAATGGTGTATCAATTATTATCTTAGCTGGTATCATCGCTCGTATGCCAACGGAATTTCTTCAAATTTATGAATCACAAATTAAAGATGCAGAAAACTTAACTTTAGCTATTTTAAAAATAGTTATAGTAGGAATTATTGTTATAGGTATTGTGGCTGCAGTTGTATATATGCAAGAAGCTATTCGTAAAATTCCTATTCAATACTCACAAGCAAGAGCTGGACGTAGAATGTTAGGAGCTCGTTCAACATTCTTACCATTGCGAGTTAATAGCGCAGGGGTAATTCCGGTAATCTTCGCTATCGCATTCTTGCAATTACCAAGAACAATTGCGATATTCGCACCAAATAACGAAAAACTACAAAAAATTGTAGCGTATTTTGATTTCAGTCATTGGATTGGATTAACTTTATACGTAGCATTGATTATAGCATTCTGTTATTTCTATGTAATGGTACAAGTAAATCCTGAAAAAATGGCAGATAACTTAAGAAAACAAGGAAGTTTTGTTCCAGGGGTTAGACCAGGTAAAAAAACTGAACAATACATTACAGGTATTTTATACAGACTAACGTTTGTAGGTTCAATATTCCTAGCAGCTGTTTCGGTTCTTCCAACAATATTCACCAATTTAGCTAAATTACCAGCATCTGTTCACATTGGTGGTACAAGTTTAATAATTGTTGTCAGTGTAGCGCTAGAGACAGTTAAACAACTTAATACACAATTAACAGAAAGAAACTATAGAAGTTTTATAACTGGAAAAAAAGGTGGTAAATAATCATGATGAATATTATTTTAATGGGATTACCAGGAGCGGGGAAAGGTACTCAAGCAGAGCAAATTAAAGAGAATTATCCAATTCCACACATCTCAACAGGAGACATGTTTAGAGCTGCTATTAAAAACGAGACACCGCTTGGAAAAGAGGCTAAAAGTTATATTGACAAAGGACAACTTGTTCCTGACAGTGTAACTATAGGATTAGTTGAAGAAAGATTGAATCAAGAAGATGCAAAAGAAGGCTTTTTACTTGACGGTTTTCCAAGAACAGTAGAACAAGCTGAAGCCCTTGATCAAATTTTAGCAAAAACTAATAGAAAAATCGATAAAGTATTAAACATCGATGTAGATCCATCTATTTTGTTACCTCGTTTAACAGGTAGAAGAATCTGTAAACAATGTGGAACTACATATCACTTAATTTTCAACCCAACAAAAGTTGAAGGTGTTTGTGATAAAGATGGTGGAGAATTGTTCCAAAGAAGTGATGACAACGAAGAAACAGTTGCTAATCGCTTAGAAGTTAATATTAAACAAACAAAACCATTATTAGACTTTTTACAGTCAAAAAAAGAAGGTGTAGTTGAAAATATTAACGGTGACCAAGACATCAAAGTAGTTTTCCAAGACGTAAAACAAATATTAGATAAACTGAAATAATCAGGGAGGAAAAGTATGGCAAAAGATGTCATTGAAGTAGAAGGTTTAGTAGTAGAGAACTTGCCGAATGCAATGTTTAAAGTAGAATTAGAAAATGGTCATATTATTTTTAGCTCATGTTTCTGGAAAAATCAGAATGAATTATATAAGAATTTTACCAGGTGATAAAGTTACAGTAGAAATGAGTCCGTATGACCTGACAAAAGGTAGAATAACTTATAGATTCAAGTAAGTTATAAACTCAAGGAGGAAATAACGATGAAAGTAAGACCATCAGTATCTGTGACAAATGTAAAGTAATTCGTCGTGGTGGTAAAGTATTAGTGATTTGCGAAAACGCAAAACATAAACAAAAACAAGGATAATTAATTAGGAGGTGCAAACTTAATGGCACGTATAGCAGGAGTTGATATTCCTCGTGAAAAAAACGAGTTGTTATATCATTAACTTATGTATATGGTATAGGTTTAAAAACTGCTCAAAAAAATCTTAAAAGAAGCAGGAGTTTCTGAAGATATAAGAGTAAAAGACTTATCAGGTGAACAACTAGATAAAATTCGTGAAATCGTAGATAACTACAAAACAGAAGGTGACCTTCGTCGTGAAGTTTCATTAAACATCAAACGTCTAATGGAAATCGGATGTTACAGAGGTATTCGTCACCGTCGTGGACTTCCAGTAAGAGGGCAAAATACTAAGAACAACTCTCGTACTCGTAAAGGTCCTAAGAAAACAGTTGCGAACAAGAAAAATAATTAGGATAGGAGGAGAAACACAACTATGGCTCGTAAACAACAATCACGTAAACGTCGTGAGATATACAAAAACGGTATAGCTCACATTCGTTCTACATTCAATAACTCAATAGTAACAATAACAGATGAACATGGTAATGCAGTATCATGGTCAAGTGCAGGAGCACTAGGATTCAAAGGTCTCTAGAAAAATCTACTCCATTCGCAGCACAAATGGCAAGTGAAGCAGCAGCTAAACAAGCTATGGAACACGGAATGAGATATGTAGATGTAACAGTAAAAGGTCCAGGTGCAGGACGTGAAGCAGCTATCCGTGCATTACAATCTGCAGGACTAGAAGTTACATCAATCAAAGACGTAACCCAGTTCCTCACAATGGATGTCGCCCACCCTAAACGTCGTCGTGTATAATAATTTGCATACACTAAATTTAGGAGGTTTAACATAATGTTAGCAATAGAAAAACCAAAAATTCAAATCATTGAAGAATCATCAGATAAAAAGATTTGGTCGCTTTTGTAGTAGAAACCACTAGAACGTGGTTATGGAACTACATTAGGTAATTCATTGAGAAGAATGTTAATCTCATCATTACCAGGAGCAGCAGCAAGAAGCATCGATATCGAAGGAGTTCAACATGAATTCCAAGCCATTAAAGGTGTGGTAGAAGATGTTACTGAAATTATTATGAATGTTAAAAACATTGCGTTTATTATTCATTCAGAAGAAGAAAAAGTATTATCAATTAATGTAAAAGGTCCAGCAGTTGTAACAGCAGCTGATATCGCTATCGATTCTGATGTAGAAGTAGTTAATGTTGATCAACACATTGCTACAGTAGCAGAAGGTGGACACTTTGAAATGCTTATTTATGTAGGTACTGGACGTGGATTTGTACCAGCTGATGGAAACAAACGCCGTGACTTACCAATCGGTGTTATTCCAATTGATTCAATTTATACACCGGTTTCTAAAGTAAACTACACTGTAGAAAAAACTAGGGTAGGACAAAGTACAGATTTTGATAAACTTATCTTAGATGTTACTACAAATGGTACAATTTCAGCTAACGACGCTTTGGCATTAGCATCAAAAATTTTAATTTCTCATTTAGAATTATTTATGGAAATGTCAGAACAAGCAAAAAGCTGCTGATATATTGGTAGCTAAAGAAGAAGATAACAAAAGTTCAAAATGTTAGAAATGACAATTGAAGAACTTGACTTATCAGTACGTAGTTATAACTGCTTAAAACGTGCAGGTATCAACACAGTGCAAGAATTAGCTAGCAAAAACAGAACAAGAAATGATTAAAGTAAGAAACCTAGGTCGTAAATCTCTAGAAGAAGTAAAAAAATTAAACTTCAAGAATTAGAACTAGGATTTAAAGATGAATAAAACTAACAAGGAGGCACACTAATGGGTTACAGAAAATTAGGACGTACATCAGCTCACCGTAAAGCGATGTTAAGAAACTTAGTAACTGCTCTACTAGTACACGGTAGAATTGAAACAACTGTTACAAGAGCGAAAAGAAGTTCGTTCATTAGCAGAAAAATGATTACATTAGGGTAAAAGGTGATCTAGCAGCAAGACGTAATGCAGCTAAAATTCATCCAACCTGTTGCAGTAGCAACTGAAGAAGGTAAGAGTCAATTAGCTCTTAAAAAAATTATTTTGAAGAAGTAGCACCTAAATATGCTGACCGTAACGGTGGATACACTCGTATCTTACGTGTTGGACCACGTAAAAGGTGATGGTGCAGAAACAGCTATTATAGAATTAGTTTAATAAAAATTTTTCATACAACAATAACATACTACATACACATACACAACTAAACAACACATACAACAATATTTAAACTAATTTTTTTGGCAAAAGAGTGCTTGAAATGCGTAGGAAAAGGCTACGTCGTCTAGCTCTATATGTATCCCAACTTATCGGGGTTGGGATACCCTTTTGTCCCTTTGAAAAATTAATCTAATTATACTTTAAAAGATTACCAGGCAAGGTAGTCTTTTTTTTGCGTTGTACCTTTCGTTTTAGCAATTCTTTGAATTGCGTAAAACGTTAGGTACAACGTACGCAAGGACGTACCAAGAAGCAAGACGTTAGTCGCAGATGATTGGATTACGTCTACTGCGAAATAACGTTGAGATTTTTAGAATCTTCGATTCGTAAAAATCCTTACGTGCAAAATACGCACAGTTGCTCCAAGAACGCAGTGATTGGCAAGCAACCACTGCGAAGTGTCAGAAATATAACGATAAATTAGATAAAAGTAACGTTAGGTACAAAGTACGCAAGGACGTACCAAGAAGCAAGACGTTAGTCGCAGATAATTGGATTACGTCTACTGCGAAATAACGTTAAGATTTCTAGAATCAGAGCTTCGTAAAAATCATTACGTGCAAAATACGCACAGTTGCTCTAAGAACGCAGTGATTGGCAAGCAACCACTGCGAAGTGCAATGTAGAATTTGAAATTATGAAATAGAATACGTTAGGTACAAAGTACGCAAGGACGTACCAAGAAGCAAGACGTTAATCGCAGATGATGGCATTACGTCTACTGCGGAATAACGTTG